>Ga0206936_1047_pt1 | contig 40826 bp, 40 predicted proteins | sample Alteio_BWOrgHeat_14_FD_152922 | JGI IMG/M metagenome (GOLD analysis project Ga0206936, IMG submission 152922) | Enriched cells from forest soil in Barre Woods Harvard Forest LTER site, Petersham, Massachusetts, United States -... | ecosystem: Environmental > Terrestrial > Soil > Temperate forest >... | reverse complement strand
AACAAAGAGGCGCCTAACGGGCAACAGCAAGAGTCCACGGCGGCTCAAGTGGCATACAAGGAGGCATACAAAGCAGCGCAAGCAAAGGATCCCGCTCGAGAGCTAACTATCCTGATGGATGCTAATGCGAAATATCCAAACGATCCCTATCTTTTGAGGCCGCTGGGCTATGCATATATCGATAATAAACGGGTGAGCGAAGCAATTCCGGTATTTGACCGTCTTATTAAGAGTAATCCGAATACTGCTCAATCTTACGCGGATAAGGCAGTGGCGCTTGATTTCACACGTCAGCATGCCGATGCTCAGGCCTTATACAAGCAGGCGCTCGCATTATCACCTGGCAATGCCTCCTTCCAAAACAATCTGGCGATGTCGATGTTGCTGAATAATCAAATTGACGAGGCCATCAGCATATTAGAGCCGCTCAGCAAACAGCCGGGCGCAACCAAGAAGACGCGTCAGAACCTGGCGCTGGCGCTAGGGCTCAAAGGTGATGTGCAGAAAGCCCTCATTCTGGACAGTCAGGATTTAACCCCCGAACAGGTGAAACAAAACGAACAGTTCTATGAGCAGTATGGCGAATTAGCACGCAAGAACAAAGCAGCCACATCTGCGCCTCCACCGCCCAAGGAACCCGAAGGCAATGCCACGGGCGGAGCAGCATCCCAGCAAACGGTCAAGATCATTAACGGGTTCGAAAACAATCCCATGTCAACGGACAATAGCGGGCAGGACAAAACCCCTGCCAATAAACCTTAGTGGTGTATTTGTATTACGTACTGATGGAATGTATCCATCAGCTTCATGATGGCCGGGGCAAGAATGATAATCACAATCGTTGGCATAATGCACAGCATCATCGGTATGGTCATTTGCACCGGAAGCCTCATGGCCTTTTGTTCGGCGGCGAGCATGCGTTCCTGACGAAACTCGGAGGACAGCACTCGCAGAGCCTGAACGATAGGCGTACCGAACTTTTCCGTTTGTATCAATACGCTGACGATACCGCGCACTTCTGGAATTTTGCAACGGTCTGCCCAATTGGCCAGCGCCTTGTTACGGTCACTTAAAAATTTACTCTCGGCTGATGTGATGTTGAGTTCGGCCGCCAGTTCCGGATGCGCCAGGCCTAATTCGCCGTATATGCATTCTATCGCCGCCCCCAGGCTCAGACCCGCTTCAACGCTGATAGTCATCAGATCCAGCATGTCGGGCAAGGATTTCTTGATTTGGCGGTAACGTTTTTTGCGCTTATGGCGAATATACCATTCCGGCAATTTAAAACCGATATAGGCGACCAGACCGGCAATGGTGTAATTAAACATCTGCGATGCCGCATTGGTAGGCCTATGGAACCAATACATTACTATAATGCCCACCACTGCAAACAGCGTCGGCAGAATAAACCGGAAAAATGCCAGCACATAAGGGGCATCGGCGGAATAAAATCCAGCTTCCGCTAAAAGCGCTGCAGTTTTTCCGTTCGGATTGCTTTTTACCAAATTCAGTTTTGTCATCAGCAAGCGTATAAAGCTGATGTGCTTTTGCTCTTGTTTAAAAGGCTTGAGCGCATTATCGCGCAGCGCCTGGACACGATTTTGCAGCGCCTTGATATTATGCGTGCGCTGGCGCTTATGTTTTAAGGTCGACGCGATGGTCCATATGCATAGAGCGACAATCAGCCATGCTAAATTTTGCAATACCTGCTGATTTTGCAGTAAATCTGGGATATCAAAATCCATATTTATATCTCAAACTGCGTCATGCGGCGCATGATCCAAAGGCCTGAGACAATCATGAATAGGGCTGCGGCCACGCATATATAGCCGCGTTCGTCCTGATAGAGTGGTATCAGGTAATTGGGGCTGAATATGCTGATGGCGATGATGATTAAAAAAGGTAGCGCCGACAAAACATAGGACGAGGCACGGGCTTCGGCCGACATCGCCCCAATCTTCAAAAGCATGCGCGAACGGTTTCTGAGCACTTCTGACAAGTTGCTTAAGATTTCCGTAAGATTGCCCCCGGTTTCGCGTTGCAGGCGAATGGATATGGTAAAGAAATTAAATTCCGGGATGTCCAGTTTGCGCGCTTCTTCATGGAGTGCTTTTTCCAGTGGTACACCAAGCTTGAGAGTATTGACGACAGTGGTGAATACACTGCCGACGGGTTCCTCAATTTCCTGGGAAACCAGCCTCATGGATTCTGTCACGGGAAGTCCCGCCCGGAGGCCCCGTACGATAAGATCGATGGCCTCGGGAAAAAGTTTGAGAAATTTTTTGGTATGTTTATTAAGTTGCCACTGCAGCACTTTGAAAGGCAGCAAGACGCCAAAAATAAGGCCTAAAAGCAGCCCTACCACCAAGGTTTTTTTCATGAGGCCGCTTACGATAAAGATGATGATGAAAGTAATCATCACCCGCCGCAATATATATTGCTTCGCAGTCATCTTCTTGCCAAGGCGCTCCAGCTTGTGATTCAGCCGTTCAAAAACTGGGAGTGGTTTGGTAAGCCATTTAAATATTCCAGGCAGCTCATTGGTTTTGCGGTTGAGGTCGATGGGCTGCAGCCTTGCGTTAGCATCACCGCGAAGGCCTAAGCCGTCAATGCGCTGGCGGACTTGCAGCTGTGTCTTTGTACTTTTGGCTATTTCCAGAAAGAGGAAAAACAGGGCTACCGCATTTATGATAATGACAATGACGGAAAGCATTGCTTCCTCTTGTTGTTAGCTATGCTGTTGAAATTTTGCAGGCGAAAAAAATTTCTTTAACCCACTGGCGGGCTTTTCATCGGCATGATGATTCTTTTTTGTTGCCGGGACCAATTGCCGAGACAGTTCATAGAGCGGCGCTATAGCACGATTTTTTTTGTCTTTGATGGCCGGGATATGGGTGCCGTGCGACATATAGATGTCCGGCGCAAAAGGAATGGAAGTGTTTATTTTTGCGGACAAACCGCGTTCAAAATCAGTGGGCAGTATCTCCTGAGTGCGGGCAATACCGGTGCGGTTGGCCACAACAAGCGATGAAGCCGAAGTGTACTTCTCATGAAGAAAATCCTTGAGTCGCAGGGTATCACGCAGAGAAAGCATGGTCATTTCCGTGACTAATACCACCTGCTGGGCGTAGGCTAGGCATTGCCTCGTGAAACTGCTCAGATGCTGGGCGCAATCCAGTACGATAACATCAAAGTTTGGCTGCAATGCTTCAAAAAGCGCACTCGCGGCATTGCTATCAATAATGCCATCATGCAATGAATCTTCCGCACTTAGCACAGCTAGGTTTTTTAAAGGCCTGCTCATCACACGTTCTATGAATAGTGAATCGATGCGCTCAGGTTTTTCCAATGCATCGCGCAGACCCCGGCTGGGGTCTAGGCCAAGGGCTAGGGCAATACTACCGGTTTGCGGGTCCAGGTCGATGAGCGCCACTTGCTTGCCTGAAGATTCGGCTATGGCTCCGGCCAAGTTCAGCGCAATAGTTGAGGCGCCGACGCCGCCACGCGCGCCCATGACGGCCACGATGCTGCATGTCTTTTTTCCCTGGATTGCCTTTTCGGATAGATCAATAGCAGTGTGCCACGCCTCCTCTATCATGTGCTGTGTCAACGGCTTTAACACATAACTGCAAACGCCGATGCTTCTTAGCCAGCGGTAGAAACTGTATTCATTGATGGCGCCCAGAGCGCTGACTTTAGTACTCGAATCACACACTTCGGCAAGTTCATCCAGTTGGCCTTGCGCCTCTTCCATCGACGGTATTTCTACGATCAACCAGCCTGGGGACGGATGAGTTTTTAAATACTGCACTGCTGTGCTGATATCACCCGGAAGAATGATTGCATCCTTCCATTGTTTTGCCTTAGCAAATGCCCTTATGGTCTCAATATCCGATGCATCCTTAGCAAACGCTAACAGGGATTGACCTAAGACTGAGTGATTTCCAGAAGTGGGTGTATTATTTCGCATAAGCGTCAAAATGATGGGGCTGGCGGTCCGCTCGCTGCGGGGGAGCCTGAGAAAGGAGAAGTGTTGGTATTTACTGTGTAACCGCTGTTATTGGGCGTGTTAGGATGACTTGCACTATTTTCGCTACGGTAATTGTGAAGGACAGCGCTGTCACGCATCGCATCGGGGGCAACATCACCTGTGCCCTGTATCAGATCATGCGGATCGGCAACCATCTTGCCCAGATTAACCACCTGAGAGCATTTAAAATTGCCCTGCCACGTATTACTGTAGGTCGTAACCGGTGAAGTGCGCCAGTCCGGACAATCGGGTGGAAGCACCATAAGATCGCTGATTTCGATGCGAATGCGGTCGTTATCTGACACCGTTAATGGATAGAACGCCACGGTGTGCCCCTCATAGCCCATACGGACCAGCTCTCTGACAAAAGCATCTTTGAGCTTTTGGTTATGCAAGTCGTTTGGGGGAAGATAGATATTGACCGCTTCCACTGCCGGGGGCGATACGTGATGCAACGTTGAGTGCAGCTCTTCTACCGTTAGCCCAGACAGCATCGTAGACTTTGGCGCCAAAGACGCCGAAGACATGTAATGCGACTCCGTGCGGTTGATGACCTGGTTAGTAATCGGATGTGCGGAGTAATAATCCTTGGGGTCAACGCCCTGCATATCCAATTGCGGTTCACAGGCGGAAAGGGATACCACTGCAGCTGCAATCAGCAGGCACTTGGAATAGCTCATACGTAATTCCTTCCTATTGTACATCGAACCCACCCTCATTATGCAGCGGTGGTAGCGGCGATGTTGCCGCTTGTGGCATGGGTTGCTGCTGGTAAAGATTGCCATACAATATGCTATCTAAGTCAGAAGGAGGAGTATAGCCATCCAGCGGCGTTTGCAAGCTCGCTTCCGCAACCGGATGAACGATATAAGGCGTTACGATAATCACGAGGTCGGTTTCATTATTCTGGAATTGTTGTGAGCGGAAGAGCGCGCCCAATACAGGAAGATTACCGATTCCGGGTAATTTAGCTATATTATTACTGGTTTCATTTTGCAATAATCCAGCGAGCATAAAGCTATCGCCGCTGCCAAGCTCCACAACCGCAGAGGCTTTGCGCGTATCCAAAATGGGGTAAGTAATACCTTCCACCTGAATCGGGTTGTCAAAGTTAAGCGTACTGACTTCCGGAGCGACGGTAATACTGATTCGATCTTTGCCCATCACGACGGGTGTAAAATTCAGGCTGACGCCGAAAGGTTTGTATTCGATCGTTATAAGATTGGTATTACCACCTGGCTGCACCACAGGAATCGGAAACTGGCCACCTGCCAGGAAGCTCGCGGCCTTGCCGGTGGTAGTGGTGAGTGCGGGCTCGGCCAGAATATTGGCTAAGCCTTGTGTTTCCAGTGCATCGATCATGGCATTTAAATCTTTGTAGCGCAGGAACAGGCTCGTATCGGTGTTATTGACACCGCGGTCGATAACATTGGTGCCTCGCAGAAGATCGGGCCCGCTAGGCACACTGGGGAAATGCAAAATATTATTCCCCTGCAGCAGCTGCATGCCGCTGCCGGCATTCTGGAGATTGATGCCAAGGGTTTTGAGGTCGTTGCGCGCCATTTCCACAATCTTGACTTTCAGCATCACCTGATCGGAGCCGCTGGTTTTTATCATATTGACCAACTTGTCTTTGTCGCCGATATAGGCCTGCGTCAAGGTGCTGATTTGTTCTGCATCGGAGATGTTTTTAGCATATCCTTGCATGACCACCCCACCATTAAACGTATGGAAATTGACATCCGCAGTGGGGGTGATCTGCTTTATCTCATCGGCAAGGGCGCCCATGTCATAAGTAACTTTAATCGTGTCTTTTAATATTGTTTCGTCCTTATCATTGACGGCATAAAAACTGGTGACGCCAATTTTTTTTGCGCGGATGAATACCAGTTTTGATGAAACCGCCTGGACATCGGCCGTAGAGGAATCAGCCACCATGATGAATGCCGCAGGGCGCGGGAGCTTAACCAGAAGCCCCTCGCCTACTTGTAAGGTTATGCCTTCAGCGGCATTGGCTGCCTGGGCAATAAAAAGCAACATTGTGAGTGTGCAAGCTGCAATGACTCTGCAAGCCGCTGGTTGTCTTACCAACCCTGTCATTGACGACCCTTATAAAATTCTACATCCTGGACTTGGTCGCCGTGAATGACCATCATATGTGGTGCCAATCCGCCTTGCGGGGCTGCAGGCAGCTGGACAGGAAGATTCCCGCCGGCTGCAGGTTTAAGCTTAGCGAGCGCTTCGGGGTTGGCATCCTTGCCATCAACAAGGGCAGTTTGAGAAGGAGTGCCGGTGGTGGTGCTCAGCAGCGCCGTTGAAATTTTTCCTCTTTCACTTGCAACCGCAACGAGCTCCGCTTGCTCGGGCGATACTTCTACCGTCACCGTTTTTGCCATGATTGCTTTATTGTCGGGGTTGTCGAGCATTTGGTCTACGGCAACGACGCGAACATTATGCACAAAATTTTCGCTGACTACCTGGTCATCGCTGGAAATGGCACCTGCAGATTTAATATGGTGAGTGGCTATCAGATCAATACGGTTACCCGGGGAAATAAATCCGCCATTACCCGAGGTAACATTGACTGCGATAGTGACAGCACACATTCCGGGCGCGAGCACGGCTGAAAGGAATCCACCTTCATTCGACTTAATCAGCTCAGTTGACAACACAGGTTCGCCGGCATGAATCTGGTGGCGCACAACGGAGCCATTGAATTCGGCAAACGATGACGTCGCCCCCTCATATATATACGGGGTGGGTGGAGTTACGATCTTGTCTTTTAAATTAAGCAGAGCTTCTGTGTTGTCTTTTGCAATAGGCTCTGCAGGAGCATCTCCCCATTGAATATCTTGCGATGGCTGAATAAAACTGCCGGGAAGAAGTTCGTGCTTAGCAATAAGGATGTGATGAGGAGGTTCAACGGCTGGCGCGGCAGCCACTGCAGGCGTCGGCGCAACGGGCGTCGGCTGTGATTGGCCCCATTGATTACGAATCAGCATTCCAGTGAACACTGTCATGATAATGGCGATGAGTATCAAAAATTTTGTATTCATAAACAAAAGCATCCTTTGAATGCGCCACAGTCTATGGCAAAAAAATCAATTTTTTATTAACGTACAAATAATTAATAGCTTTATTCAATAAGTTAACGAGCATATGAAATGCGCTGTACAATAATTCAAAAACTTTACTAATTCAAGCAATATTTTAATACTTTCTTAATTATTGCTTGCATTTTCCTTTGCAATTGATTAACCTCCCGCTAAGCTCTTTATAATTAATTAACTTGTATCTGGGCGGAAAATTGGGTATGGATTACCACCAAATAGTTGGATAAATGGCTCGGTCTATTCACAATGTTATCCACAGGATAACTTGCAGATAGATCAGTAAAAAATAATATTTAAATATAGGGACTTACGTTATGAAAAGATTTATCAATTTTTTGCAAAATGAGAAGGGTGCCGCTGCTATTGAATATGGCCTTCTCGCCGCTCTTATTTCAGTGGCTGCAATCACCGCTATGTCGAGCCTAGGCGCTCAACTCAGCACGTTGTTTACCACTATAACCACTGCTTTAGCAAGGTAATACAAATGTTTGGCAGACGCAATTCTACGGAATTACTTGCCAAGAAACCGGAGCTGGTTACAACCAGCGCCCCGAACCATGTTGCGCTGAAACCTAAGGTTCCACCGGTTCCTAAAGGCTTTCACCCATACATCGCCCATTCTGCTCCCTTGCCAACTGACCAGAATATTATTCCATTGAAAAATAATACAAATATTGTCAATTTGCCGAGCACGAAATCTAATGCCCATTTGATGGCAGCGAAAGATACTATTTACACGCTATTGATGAAAAGAATCGATATAGCTAGTTCCTCGCGTCTGCCGCGCGAGGCATTGAAACAGCCGATTCTCAAGATGATCGAAGAGATTGTTATGGAGAAAAAGCTGCCAATCAATCAGCCCGAACAACAATGGTTAGCCACGCAAATCCTTGACGATCTGCTTGGAAACGGCCCGTTAGAGCCGCTTTTGCATGACGAAACCATCACCGATATTTTGGTCAACGGCCCCAACCAGGTCTATGTAGAACGCAACGGATTACTTGAACTAACGGAACTTACATTCCGTGACGATGCGCATGTATTATCCATAGCCAGCCGCATTGTCGCCCAGGGCGGGAGGCGTATTGATGAATCGACCCCCATCTGCGATGCCCGCCTGCCCGATGGCAGCCGCGTCACGGTCGTGGCTTCGCCTTGTGCTGTCCACGGCACCTCTATTTCCATTCGTAAGTTCGCTAAAAGAGAAATTACGCTCGATACCATGGTGGAGCAGAAAAATATTTCTCCCGCCTTGGGCAAATTGCTAACTATTTGCGCGGCAATGCGACTGAATGTTCTTATTACCGGCGGTGCAGGCTCCGGAAAAACGACAATGCTCAACGCCCTTTCCCGTATGATTTCCCCCCGGGAACGCGTGGTGACCATTGAGGATACTGCAGAATTACAACTGCAGCAGCCCCATGTCGTTACTCTCGAGACACGTCACGCCAATCTGGAAGGGCAAGGCGAAATTACAGTACGCGAATTGGTCAAGACTGCGCTGCGTATGCGCCCCGATCGCATTATTTTGGGCGAAGTACGTGGCGGCGAGGCTTTTGATCTCCTGCAAGCAATGAATACCGGCCATGACGGTTCGATGGGAACGCTGCACGCCAATACGCCACGCGAGTCATTGTCCCGACTGGAACATATGATTGGTATGGCAGGTGTTACCATGTCGAATAAAGCGATGCTTGCGCAAATCGCCAATTCCGTTCACTTAATCATACAAATCAGCCGTATGCGTGATGGTGTTCGTCGCGTGACGCATGTGACGGAGATTGTCGGCGTCGAAGGTGAAATCATCACCATGCAGGATCTCTTCACTTTCGACTATAAAGGTGAAGATGCAAATGGCCAGATCATCGGTGAATTCAAATCCACCGGCATTCGTCCGAAATTCATGAAATCGGCAGCGTATTTTGGGCTTGAGCAGGAACTGATGGACGCCATGATGGGGCAATAATGGCCCCGCTGGCAGCACACACACGCAAAAATCATTGTGAGTCCGGTGTCACCATACTGGAATTTGCATTGATTTTGCCAGTATTGCTGCTGCTGATCATGGGGATTATTGAATTTTCGATGATCATGTTTGTCTCCTCCGTCATTGAAAGCGCTACAACCAGCACCGCCCGGCTCGGTAAAACCGGATACGTTCCATCTGACTCTAACCGCCAGCAGGAAATCATCGACAATATTACCAGCAGAAGCGCTGGCTTGCTTGATCCCGCCAATATCACAATTTCAACAACCGTATATCCAAGTTTTAATTCGGTTAACCAGCCAGAACCCTGTATTTCTCCTCCAACCCCGCCTTGCCCTGGCACACCGGGCGTTAATTTTACTGATATCAATGGCAACGGCCAGTGGGATGCTGATATGGGTGCGGCCGGTCTGGGCAATGCAGGCGATGTGGTCGTTTATACGGTAAACTACCCTTGGCCTATCATGACTCCAATAATGAGTTCCATAATCGGCCCTGTCTTCCCTATTACAGCTCGTACCGTTGTCAGAAATGAACCGTTTTCTTAATAGTATGAAAATGTCGCGCTTCGTTCCCATGCAATTTTTAACGGGCTTCCGCCAAAGACAGGAAGGGGTTGCGTTTATTGAATTCGCCATCGCCCTGCCTTTCCTGCTGATCTTGCTACTGGGGGGTATCGAGGTCACGCGCTATGTACTTATCGTGCAGAAAGTTGAAAAAACGGCTTCAACGATTTCCGACGTAGTGGCTCAGGCCAGTGCTCTTTCACAAAACGACCTGGATAACATCGTAACTGCAGGTGGTCAGGTGATGGAGCCCTACGGCTTCGGCAGTAATGGCTATGTTGTTATCAGTTCCGTCACGCAGGTGGGAACGCCGGCAGGGGACAATCCTCCCATCGTTAAATGGCAATATGGCGGAGGAGGCACGTGGGTGCAGCCCAGCCAGATCGGCACCACGGGCGGAGTTGCTTCCCTTCCTTCGGGACTGGCTCTTAACGACGCGGACAATATTATTATCGCGGAAGTTTTTTATAACTACCAGCCGATGGTAGTTAACAACATCATTTCCGGTGGCTCTATCTACAGGATGAGTCTGTATAAGCCTCGCTTCGGCGCCTTGACCAGCTTAAGCTATCTGCAAATGTTAGATCCATGGCAAGGCCTGTTATGATCCGTTCTTTTATCGCCACCCAAAGGGGATCAGTTATGCCTTTGGTTGCATTTACCACCATCTTGCTCATAGGCGCTGCGGGCACCGCCGTGGATATGGCGCGTATGCAAATTGTGCAAACGCGCATGCAAAACGCGCTCGATGCGGCGGGCCTGGCGGGAGGAGCCACTGTTCACACGACCGATCTTAATACGGTGGTGACGCAATATTTTTATTCTAATTTTCCGACTAATTATATGGGCACCACTATTACCAACCTTACCGCCAGCCTTAACACTGATACCAATGTGCTAAATCTTTCCGCATCGGGTGTCATGAACACGATATTCATACGCATTTTAGGCATCGATACGGTCAATGTGGGCGTCACATCGCAAATCACGCGGCAGGTCAACGGCACGGAACTGGTGTTGGTCATGGATAATACCGGCTCGATGGCGCAACCAGCAGGCGGCAGCGTTACGAAACTCCAGGCCGCGAAAAATGCTACCCAGGCACTGCTCGATAATTTATACGGCGCAGCCAGCGATACCGCACCCAATCTATGGGTGGGCGTTGTGCCTTTTAGCCAGGCAGTCAATATCGGTACATCTCACAGCAGCTGGTTGGATGGTTCCACACCAAATTTTGGGCCGATAGCCAATACCAGCACCCAAACCTGCACGCCCTTCCCCGACGCCAGCGTAACCTATGCCGCAGGTCCCGCCTGCTGGTACGGCCTTCCCGCCCCACCTGAGCGCTACGCCGGACCTTTTGGCATGGGCAACTGGCAAGGTTGTGTAGAGGCGCGCGTCAGCGGCGGCGCAGATGTGACTGATGATTCACCCGTGACCACGCCGTTCGCTCCTTATTATTACCCGCCCGACGGCCATAATAGCTGGTATCACCAAGACTATCCCCAAGATTGCATCGGCGGCAGCGCCTGCCTGGACTGGCAGCCCATGTCCGCCACCTGCACGAACTCGCCGCCTGCATGCATTTGCGCCGCCAATGACGAATCCTGTGTCAACCCGCCTGGCTGCGGCGGGGCGGCCACGACCTATGCTTGCACGAATTGGTACTGCGACTCCTACGGCCCCTACACGCCCTACAGCTGCACCCGTCGTAACTACACCACGACCGAATACGACTATAGCTATTCCAGCAGTATTGGCAGCAATCAGGGGCCCAATCTTTATTGCCCGCAACCCATTCAGTCCATGGTCGCGGAGAAAAGCACCATCCTTAACACGATTAACAATATGCAGCCGGTCGGCGAGACGGAAATCGACCTAGGCCTTGCATGGGCGTACCGGATGCTGAGCCCCAAATGGCAGGGCCTCTGGGGCGGAGAAATGGATGCCAACAGCCTACCCAAAGCCTACCACACGGCTGCCTCGAACAAGGTGGTGGTGCTGATGACCGACGGCGATAATAACCTCGTGGGCGGCAACTATAGCGCCTATGGATACACCTCTAGCAACCAGCTCGGCGTGACCGAATGCTCGGGTTCGGACTGCACTAGCGGGATAAATGAACTCAATAACCGCACGATTGAGGTATGCAATAGCATGAAGGCCAATGGCATCGTTATTTATACCATCGCTCTAGGCACCGAGGTAAGTACAAACGGACAGAATCTTCTGCAAGCCTGCGCTACCGGTCCCAGCTATTATTTTCTATCACCGACTACAGATACACTAGAGACGATATTCCAGAAGATCGGCGACTCGCTGGCGAATTTACGCGTAAGCCATTAAAAGTAAAAATGTCCATTGCCTTAGACAAAATCAATCACTGCTGCGGACGTGACTCTGTGCTGCTTGGCATATCCCTGCTAATTCCCTGTTACTCCTTTTTACCGTTTAAAATGGTAAGACCTGAAACCGTTGCTGGCTCTAGGCTTTGAGATGAAGTTAGCCCCGATTAGGCGTTTTTTGGTCCATTTTCGATGATTTCTCCCTGTTATTTCCCAGTAAAACAGGGAATGGTATCGGAGCGTGGTTCGCAGTAGACTGCGTGCACCGCCACTAAGTCTGCTCCCGGGAGCACAGTCTCCGGGCAGCAGCTATTCTTCGGTATAAATAGGTACAGACCGGCGATTTCTCTAAACCACTTAGCCTGGGGACACGGAGTGTCGGTTGGAAAGAATGTCAAATCACAGCCTGGCTAAATGCGCGACCGGCTAGTTGCAGCAAGTGACAAAGTTGACAAGGCAATGAAGGGCCTTTAAACCTCTAATTGCTTGCAAAGCAGATGGTGGAATTCGCCATCCACCGGATAAAGCCGCCTGTCAAAGGGCGGCTTTATGCTTTTATGAGTTATTTCAGAGTTTTCCTTAAATCGTTCCTTTTTAATTACTGCTTGACTAAACTCACTGTAAGGCTAGTTTCTCACCTCTGATTTCTCAGAATTTTCGTGCTAAACTGCACGTTATATGGGGGCGTAGCTCAGTTGGTAGAGCGCCTGCTTTGCAAGCAGGATGTCGCGGGTTCGATTCCTGTCGCCTCCACCAAATACTTCTTCCAAGGACATCCAAATATGTCCAAATTAGTGTGGAAGAATAAGGGTTTACGATAGCCCTAATTTCCAATATACTCCAAAGTTGTTCAAAGGAATCTACCAACAAAATCGGTCTTTTTGTTGGTAACTTTTATTTGGGATTGGAGTTACCAACATGTCTCTTACAGATTTAGCCATCCGAAACGCTAAGCCGAAAGAAACCCCCTATAAGTTATCAGACGGTGGCGGCCTATTCCTCTGGGTACAACCTACAGGCCGCAAATGGTGGCGCTATGCCTACCGCTACGATGGCAAACAAAAGCTCTTCGCTCTTGGCATCTATCCAGAGGTAACGCTTGCAGAGGCAAGGGATGCACATATGAGAGCCCGTAAAGTACTGGCCTCTGGCATCGATCCAAATACTGAGAAGCGTGAGGCCAAGAGAAAGGTCCTTCTGAACGAAGCTAATAGCTTTGAATCCGTAGCCCGAGAGTGGCATGAAACCAGAAGTTCGGGGTGGGACCCCAAATACATCAAATCCGTTTTAAATCGCTTGGAGAAGGACATTCTACCCCATCTAGGCCATCGACCTATCAATGATATCACCGCGCCCGAATTGCTCACTGTAGCTCGTATTCTTGAAAATCGCGGCGCTCTTGAGCTGGCGCAACGTGTGCTAAGAATATGCGGCCAAGTATTCATGTTTGGAATCGTAACTTCCAGGGCCCAGCGTAACCCCGCCGCTGATCTACAGGGTGCTTTAAAAACAGCCAAGATGGTCAATTTCGCCCACTTACAAGAACGGGAGTTACCCGCTTTCTTACAAAAGCTGGAGAGATATCACGGCACCCGACAGTTTCAGCTAGCCCTCAAGCTTCTGATCTTAACCTTCGTGCGTACCGCGGAGATTCGGGGCGCAGTATGGTCAGAAATTGATTTCGATAAAGCGGAATGGCGTATCCCCGCTGAGCGAATGAAAATGCGCCGTAGCCATATCGTGCCGCTCTCTAACCAGGCACTCGCTATCTTGAAAGAGCTGAAGCTGATGAACGGGCAGTGGAACTACGTATTCCCCCATCCGTTTAGACCGGGCCTCAAATGCATGAGTGAAAATGGTATCCTCCAAGTCATTTACCGCTTGGGCTACAAAGGTAAAGTAACCGGCCACGGCTTCCGTCATACGGCTTCCACTATCCTAAATGAGAACGGGTTCAACTCTGATTGGATTGAGCGACAGCTTGCCCACGTTTCCGGAAATAAAATTCGTGCCATCTACAACCACGCGGAATACTTACCTGACCGCCGAAGAATGATGCAATGGTGGGCTGATTACCTAGATAGCGTATTATTAGGAAAAACACCGTTAAATCTACAGGCCCAAAGTGTGGTGCGCTTATGAAGAAGAAAAAATCTACAGATGATATCTTTTTTGAGATGTGCGGAGAGGGCCTTTCTGAGCAGGAAAAGGAAGATTATCGCCACTTTTCTAAAGAAGAAGAGGAATTTATAGACGAACTAGCTGCTGCGCTAGGCTCACGAATTTCTGCTTCTGATCAGAAGAAACTGGATTTTTCACGAGACATATGTGAGGAGCTTTTTTATGTATTGGCTAAGGCCAATGATAAAGAAAACTATGCCCGGTTATATGCCAACATTGAAAAAACAGCGCGGAATGCAGAAGAATCGCTGAAAGTATTTAAGACGGCTATTTTTGAGGCGCGCCGTACTTTAAAATCCATAACTCCATTAGCAAATTGCCTTGGTGATAGCTTCAGCAACAATTGCGACTTGAAATATGTTATTGGTTGGTTCGAGCGCTATAATAGCCGCTTAGCTAAAGTAACCCCTTCAATGAAGAAGGCGGGTTCCCGTAAAATTGCGAGCGATCAAGTGGCGAAAATGATTGCGCTATCTTATGTCCAATATTTTGGCTCTATCTCTACAGCTAAAGGCAACTTTGTTGGAAATAGAGATAAACAAAAATGCAAGAGCACGCCATACGATCGGGTATGTAAGGTGGTAGCAGAACATTGTAATATAGAACTATCTGCTCATGCGCTGCGCAAGGCTACAGAGCAAATTCAACGTAGGGCGAAAAAGGGAAAATAATTGATTTTAATTCGCCCCATATAACGATTATCCATACAGTTCTAGTCTGATCCCACTAATGCTCAATAACACCAGTGGAGATCATACATGTCCGAATCCATCTTAAGACTTCCGACCGTCAAAGCCCGTACAGGCCTTTCTCGCTCTTCAATTTACGCATTTATAAAAGAAGGTAATTTTCCCAAATCTATAGCTTTGGGCTCTCACTCTGTTGGTTGGCTCAGCACCGACATTGACGCCTGGATTGAGAAGCGCATTAGGCTTCAGAAAAATGCGAGCAAAGCATGAATTCTCTGTCAACATCTGCAACTATTATTCGGTTCCTGCGCCATGTTCTTCCAGAAGAAGGCTATAAATGTTGGGTTTCCATAAAAGATGGCAAAGTTCATCAAGGTTTTGTGGATACCTTTGAAGAGTTAGCAAGCAAATTAATTGCTATAGATGAAAGCGGTAGCAATGCATACTTCGCCTGCGCCACATATAAAACGAAAAGCAAAAGAACGCAGGAAAATGTATTAGGCGCAAAGTCTTTCTGGCTAGATGTTGATGCCGGAGAGAGAAAACCCTATGCGACCGCTGATATTGCGATTAACGCTCTGGATGATTTCTGTCGTGCCGCTGGTTTGCCGTTGCCCTCAATTATAAGGTCTGGCTATGGCATTCATGCATGGTTTACCTCCCCTGATCTTATCTCCGCTGAAGAGTGGTCTAAACGTGCAAAGAAACTAAAACAGCTGTGCAAAGCGCACGGTTTCCATGCGGATCCATCCCGAACTTCCGATTCTGCTTCAATCTTACGACCGCCAGGCACTCATAATTGGAAAGCTAGCACTAGCAGGGAGGTAGCTTTCGATTGTTTTATGGAAGATGTTCCCCAGGACTTTCTTTTAGGAGTGACTATATCCACACCTACCGGCGAAGCTGAAGAAGCATACGCTAATGTGCCCATATCCTTCACTGAAGGCGTCAAAGAAGGTAGCCGCACCCACGAGCTTACCCGGCGTGCTGGCCAATGTTTTGGGATAGGAATGGACTATGAGAGCGCACATGTAAAATGCTGGAAGTGGAACTTACTTAACGAGCCGCCGCTCGATAAAAAGAAGTTCGACGAAACAATGCGCGGTATTCACAAAAGAGACATCAATAAACCTGCTTCTGCTATATCTAGCCACCTCTCAATGGTACGCGAGGTAATTCATGAAATCGGTAAAGAAAATCTCCTTTCCACATCTGCCCATGTGTGGCGCTGGCGTAATCGAGGTGTTTGGCAAGTAATTGCAGATCGAGAAGTAAAGCATTACGTCCAACAGATTTTGGATAACAATGGTCATAAAGTGACAAAATCACTCGTAGATTCAGTCGTTGATCTGTTTAAGTCGGAAATATTTGCAGAAGAACACCAATGGAACCGCCAACAGGAAGCAATTAACTTCTTAAATGGAGAGCTGCACTGGAATGGATTGGAATGGGAGCTTAAATCACATTGCCGAGAAAACTATCGCACTACCCAGATTCCCTACAACTATGATCCCCAGGCCAAATGTCCTCGCTTTATACAATTTCTTACCGAGGTATTTGTGAAGGATGCAGATGGTAAGGAAAAGGAAACTCTGATCGTTGAGTTGGTTGGCTACACGTTAGTATCACATGCACTTTATGAGGTATTCGCACTTCTGGTTGGCCCAGGCGCTAACGGTAAAAGCGTATTGCTCGACGTAATTCGCGTAATGCTAGGGGCTGAGAATGTCACCGCTGTACAACCTGCGCATTTTAGCCATAAACACCAGCGAGCTCATATGCATCTGAAATTAGCTAATCTCGTCACTGAGATAGCCGAGGGAGCTCAGATTGCAGATGCTGAGCTAAAGGCAATTACCTCCGGCGAACTTATGACTGCTGAAGACAAGTTTAAAGACCCGTTTGAATTTAGGCCGTTCTGCACCTGTTGGTTTGGGACGAATCACCTACCGCATACTAACGACTTTTCTCAGGCTTTATTCCGCCGAGCAAGGGTAATTACGTTTAACCGCGTATTTCAATATGGGGTGGATGCAGATCCTGACCTAAAGAATAAACTTGCTCTTGAGATACCCGGTATTATCAATTTTGCTCTTCAGGCATTTGCGGAGGTGATCAAGCGCGGAGGTAAATTCACCGAGCCACAAAGCTGTCTACAAGCAAAGAATGACTGGCGCACGGAGGCCGATCAGGCGGCGCAATTTCTAGAAGAGGAAGCAGAACTATATAAGCCAGCCAAAATCCCATCGGCTGAGTTGTATTCTCGCTATCGGAAATGGGCGGACCGTGTAGGGATAAGCCGTAAGCTGAACCAAAAGAATTTCACGAACCGGATCATTCGACTAGGTGGAAAGTCCTACAAAGGTACGGGTGGCATCCGTATGATTGCGGGGATTCATTTAAGAGCAGAAGGTGGTGATCTGGGGATTGATAATGTTTCTGACTTAGCTTAGTGGCGTGAGTGGCGCGTATTCTATTTCTATAGTATTATGTATTGGCCTTATGCCCCCATTTCCCCAATGAATGATAGATAATGTTTGATATGAAGTTTAGTATACGCCACTCACGCCACTATTATCCCTCAACGCGCGCGCGCATACGCGCGCGTGTATTGCGCGCGTAGTGGCCGCAAAACACATCTGAAGCCGATGAACTCGTAATTTCTTACGCGTTCAATAAGTCTTCGTTACGGTAGCGATACCTTATCAGTAGCAATTTGTGTCTACACCGCCAAAGGTAGGAGCCGAATTGCAGTGAATTGAATGGGGCGCATAAGGCTGCACAGGTGGTAAATAAGGTTGAGTATTCAGCGTGGGTGTCGGCGGAGCAATATTCTGCATTGATTGTCCCAAGCTTTGTAGAGCCAACGCCGCTGCGGCTTTATCTTCAGGTGAGCTGCTATCGCCATAAATAAAGGTAAATTTCTGCCCATTATTGAATTTGCCAAAACCCTCACCGCCATGCGATGTTCCACCAAAAGCAAAATTACCTGTTCTGCCGTCCGTGCAGGTAAAGGTTCCGCTAGCTGAAACACCTCCGCCCGTGGCTTGTGGCCGAGGATAAGTGCCTGAACATGAAGTGCCGCTATCTGTAAAGATGCTAATACTAGCATTTTCTTCGAACATGGATGCAGTTGCTGTTCCAAGGAAATGCTCGTGTGCTTTATTCTCTACGACGCCTTTGACAGGGTGAGTCACGCTGCATGCAGTGAGCCAAAAAAGTGTGATGCTGAGTAGAAATTTATTCATTGCGATACTCCCCAAATAAAAAGTCACCAGAGATGCCCTCTCTGGTGACCGGAAGTTTATAAGCCGCAATGATACGACCGCGACGGCCTTTAGCCGCGAGGCTTGGACATACGCCGCCGCCTCCCGGCCATAAAGGTCGAGAAGCGGCGTGATGACGGACACGCCACCGATCATTGCGGGGTTATAAAGCCCCGGTCTGCTTTGAAGGGCAAACCGCTGGAAGGATAGGTTGTTAAACATTGAGCGTCAATGGGATAGGCAACGGTTTTGTGCAAAAAATAAGGATGGGACTATATGGTAATACCCTGTATTGCTTTACCATATCGTCTAAGAAGGGTATTCATTTGATGCGATACAAGTAATCTGTTCAGAAGCGGAGGCCAGCATGAGTTATCGTAATAGAACATATGTAATTTTTGATGGTGACGAAGATATATGGGCTTATAAGTTTATGCGCGGCTGGAAGGCCAATGAGCATATCGATTTCGATTTTCATGACGCCCACGACATTAATGAACTGCGCGATGGGTCAAGTGAAGAAGTAGTAAAACGCAAATTGCGTGAACGGTTGGCCTATACAAAGCAGGCAATCGTACTTGTCGGGGAAAAGACAAAAAATCTTTACCAGTACGTTCGCTGGGAAATCGATGTTTGCTTAGAAAAGGGAATCCCGATTGTGGTAGTAAATTTAAATGGAGGCACACGATTGGATGCCGATCTTTGCCCTGCAATTTTAAAGGGTGAATGCGTTGTGCATGTACCGTTTAAATTGAAAGCCATTCAACACGCGTTAGATAATTTTTGTCCTAGTCTTTCCACATATCAGCAAAAACAATGGAAAGACCTTCATTATCCAGACACATTTTATGCCAACATGGAAACTGCTTAGGCGGTGGAGAAATAATATGACTAGTCCTTCAGGTGTCAGGCCGATTTGTTTCATGGTTATGCCGTTCGGCATTAAGGAAACGGGTATTAATGATGGTAGTGCCCCCACTAAAGTAGATTTTGATTTTCTATGGAAAAATGCCTTTCTGCCTGTATTGGCGGAATTGGGATATGATCCGGTTCGCGCCGACAGTGACATAGACGCGCTCATCATAAAAGATATGATGGAGCGCCTTACTATCGCTGATCTCATTATCGCGGATTTAAGCATTCAAAATGGGAATGTATATTATGAAGTCGGAATACGGCATGCGGCTAAAGAAGTCGGCTGTGTTTTGGTGGCAGCTGAATGGGCAAAACCCGTTTTCGATGCGAACCAAATGCGTAGGATTACCTACCCACTTCCTACCGAAAGACCTGAAGATAAAATTGTAGAGATACGTAAAAAGCTGAAAGAGCAAATCCCAGAATTTGCCAAAGGGCGTTCTCCGGTACACGGAAGCGTTACAGGTTATCCAGGCAGCATTGATGCGCGTAACGCCGATTCTTTCAAGGCGTTAGTTAAGGAGCTATCAAGTTTTCAAGGTAAAATTCATGCGGTAGCTGCATTGGAGGCGGCTGAAAAGGGGAAACGGATAGAAGCGCTTATCAAAGAATATGTGCCCGCTACTGGCCAAATGCTTTTTTCCGTCGCGTATGAATTATTATTGCTTGTGAGAGATCATATCGGTTGGGCACCGACTGTTGAATATATCAACGGTCTCCCCCAACAGCTTAAAGACCTCCCGCTTGTCAAAGAGCAATATAACCTTGCGTTGTCAAAAACAGGAAATCATGCCAATGCAATTGGTGCCTTGGAAGCGATGGTAAAAGAAATAGGAAATAGCTCGGAAAGACAAGGTTTAATCGGTGGCAGGTATAAAAAACTTTATAGCCAATCTAACGAAACCAACGCGAAACAAGGGTATTTAAATAGAGCGATTGCGCATTATACAGAGGGTATGTTCCTTGATCTGAATGATTATTATTGTGCATGCAATTTGCCTCGACTTTTAAAACAACGTGGAACAGCGGCAGACAAAGCTGAGGCTGTTCGCATAGGCACACAGGTTATTTTTGCATGTGAGCGGGCAATAAAAATTAATCCACACGATGAATGGATAAAGCCAACCTTATTGGGGGCTTCGTTCGATGCTGCCGATCTTCAAAAAGCACAAGAATTGGCAGCTCGAATTGCCGAAGAGGGTATCCATGCATGGAAGCTGGAAACAACAATCGCGGATTTGGAATTGAGCGTTACGCAGATCGAGAATCCTGAAATACAGGGGCAATTTAATGAGATTGTTGCGCAGTTAAAAGGATTATTGTCCAGGCAGGCGGCTTGAGGTGGGAATAGTGCGCCCTGAAAAAATTCGTATCGGCAGCACTGAACTCGCGCTGCCTATTTTCTTTTCTTCTGTTTCCTCGATCAAAACTAATTTATCGATTTATGAGTATGTTGAGGTATTAAGCGCACTGAGTGCACTTAATAAGCAGTTTTTAGTTTCTGCATTTGATTTAACGCATGCCTCGAAGGAGGACGCACAAAAGATTCGCACGTTGCTTGAAAAGACTCTACAGGCTGGAACTACCGTTTTAATGGACTCCGGTAATTACGAAAGTTATTGGAAAGCTGCGCAAGCAACGTGGCAACAGCCAAGATTTCATGAAGCACTAAAACAGTACCCTTGTTCAATCGCATTTAGCTTTGATGAGCAGAATCCGCCAACGGATATAGGGCAACATATTAAATTAGTGGCTGAACGCTGGCAATTAGATCAAGCGGCTGCAGGGAAGCGTAGTATTATTCCAATCGTACATAGTGCTCCTGCGGATTTACCGGCGTTGTGCGCGGGTGTGGTGGAAGCAATAGATGTAAAGATGATAGCGGTACCTGAACGCAGACTTGGAAATGGAATATTGGAGCGAGTGGCAACAACGAAAGCGATTAGGGCTGAGCTTGATAAGAAAGGCACCTATACGGCGTTGCATCTGCTCGGCACCGGTAATCCTATTTCTGTTGCAATGTATGCGATTGCAGGAGCGGACAGCTTCGATGGCTTGGAGTGGTGCCAGACAGTTGTGGATCATGATACGAGTTTATTATCCCATTCCACTCATGCAGATTTTTTTCGTGCTCAAACTGAATGGGGTGCTAGCGAACTGTCATTCCAAGCCCGCACATTGGCGCATAACCTAGAGTTTTATGCCAGTTGGATAGACCGCCTTCGGAAGGCAATACACACCGGGGATACAGTTACTTTTTGCCGCTCAAATCTCCCACAAAGAATTTTTAACCTTTGTGTGGGTATATTAGGGTGGGAGCAAAAAATTGATCGTAAAAGCCATCAATAAAACTATTCAGGAAATGTGTGCAGAGGTTGAGGCCACCAGCAAACCTCACACTGATTGGCAATCGCTCAGCGAAGAACAGCTAATGTACGAAGCTGCGGTTTGTATGTTCAGTAGCCAGATGATTTTTGAAGTGGCGGCGGCGGCGGCAGGCCGGATTGGGGAACATGGGTTGTTTAACTGGAGCATAATATCTAACGAGACTTCTGACTATGAAGCTAATCTGGTTGCCATTTTATGCGAACCCCTATCTGTAGAAATTGATGGGAAAACTCGTAAAATGATGCCTCGTTTTAAGAACCGTTGGGCATCTTTATTGTCTTCCACGGTCGAAGAAATTTATGTATGTGGAACCTCTCTATATGAAATATTGCTTTCCTCCCGTTCTTCACGTGACGCCAGAGAAATATTGGTTGAACGAGTGTGGGGATTTGGACCCAAGCAAGCCAGTCTGTTTTTACGACGCATAGGTTATTGTTCGGAACTAGCTGTGCTGGACACGCATGTGTTGGATTATTTACAGCTCGTTAGCGGCATCACTCAAAAGCCAGGAGCTTTATCGCGGTTGCCTGCCTATGAACGTGTTGAAGACGAATTCCGGCAAGTGGCGAATGGGTTTGGGTATCCGGTTGGTTGTGTTGATTTGGCAACATGGGTAACAATGCGAGTTGCAAAGCGCGAAGCATGGTTATGAGTATAGTTGTTCTCGCATCTGGCGGCTTGGACTCGACGTTAGTCGGCGTAATGGCGCAGGAAGAAAAGGCGGCGATCTATCCTCTCTTTATCGACTATGGGCAACGCGCCGCTAAAAAAGAATGGGAAACATGCCAATATGTCCATAAGCAGCTTGGATTGCCTGCACCCATAAGAATGGATTTAGGAGGATATGGCAAAGTAATTTCTTCCGGTCTCACCTCCAGTAAAATGCATGTTAAAGATGATGCTTTTACACCTGGGCGCAATTTTTTGTTCCTTTTAATGGGAAGTGCTTATGCCTATCAAGTAGGCGCTTCTGCGGTGGCGATTGGCCTATTATCTCAAGAGTTCAGTCTGTTCCCTGACCAGCGTGAAGATTTTGTAAAAGAAGCAGAACGAGCCATTGGTATTGCTCTAGGACGAAAAATCACAATAGTTATGCCGCTTTCTGAATTTAATAAAGCCGATGTCGTAAAACTCGCCCAAGCAAAAGGCATAAGCGGTACTTACTCCTGTCATACAGGGATGGAACAACCTTGCGGACAATGCATTTCTTGTCTAGAATTTGGTCATATTACTCAAGGGGGTTAAAATGGGCGGGAGTTCCGGTGGTGGCCTTTCCAGTATGGACATAGGTCGTCTTGAAGAAAAAGCAAAACAGAAATTATCGAGCGCTGTAGGCGATACGAGCCGCCATGTGTTCATCAGTTTTTCTCACGATGATATGAATGAGGTTAATCTGCTTCGAGGGCAGGCCAAAAGCGATAAGGTGGATTTACAGTTTGACGACCATTCAGTTAAAGAAGCCTATGACAGTAAAAATGCCGATTATATTAAACAGCAAATCCGTGAAAAATTAGATCGGTGCTCTGTAACCGTAGTGTATCTCTCCAATAATAGCGCTACTAGCCAGTGGGTGAATTGGGAAATCGAAGAAAGTATAAAACGTGGCAAGGGAGTGGTTGGTCTATATAAGGGAACCACTCCTCCGGCAAGTTTGCCGTCAGCCTTTAAAGCCAGTGGTTGCAAGGCCATCCAATGGTCACATGAAGCACTAAATAAGGCCATCGAGGATGCGAGCAAAAAACGTTAGGTGGTTTCGGTCGTGATTATCAATTAACCCAAACCTGCTAAACTATTTTTGTTCAAGGAAGTGCGAATTCTTCCAGTCGCAGCCAACAAAATTATTGATAATTTCGTGGGGTTTTTCACATCTAGACAATTCCAGAATTCAGGCGCAGTATCGCGGTATGAGCATCGTATCGATAGATAATGCTCTCCACCCCACTTCGGAACTGCGCTGGCTATATATCGATTTTAACAGCTATTTCGCAAGCGTGGAGCAGCAGCTTCGGCCTGAACTTCGGGGGCGGCCCGTGGCCGTGGTCCCAGTAGAAACGGATTCTACCTGCGCCATTGCCGCAAGCTACGAAGCCAAGGCTTATGGCGTTAAGACCGGCACCCACATCTACGAGGCCAAGAAGATGTGTCCCGGCCTTATCTGCGTACTGGCGAAACATGAGAAATATGTTGAATACCATCATCGCATCCTGGAAGAGGTCGATCACCATATCCCGGTGACAGCGGTTTGCTCCATTGACGAGGTCGCCTGCCGCCTCATGGATAATGAAACCTCGCCTGAACGCATAAGCCAGATCGCGCATTCCATAAAGCGCGGCCTAGCCGCCAATGTAGGAGAATTCGTCAAATGCTCCATCGGTATTGCACCTAACCGTTACCTAGCTAAGGTGGCAACCGACCTGCAGAAGCCGGATGGCTTCACCTTTATTACCCCGCAGGACCTTCCCGGTAAGCTTTACAGCCTCAAACTACGTGACCTACCCGGCATAGGCCATAACATGGAACGTAGACTTAATATGGCCGGTATATACGATCTGAAAGCCGTCTGGGCATTAGGGCCGCAACGCATGAGAAAGGTATGGGGTAGCGTCTGGGGCGAGAAGATGTGGTATTTGCTACGCGGTTTTGAACTGCCTGAAGAGCAAACGACTCGTAGTACCATCGGACATAGCCATGTCATGGCTCCGGAGTTGCGTGACCCCTCCAAAGCCAAATACGTGGCTCGCCGGTTAACGCTTAAGGCTGCTAGTAGACTCCGGCGCATGGGCTACTATGCTTCAGCCTTCCATCTCTCCGCTCGTATTGAGAACGGTCCTCGCATCGAAGCGTCTGAGCATTGCTACCGCGCCCAGGATAGTGTGACTTTTCTGCATTTGCTCGATCGCGCCTGGGAGCGAATCGTTAGGGAAGCACGCGGTGCCAGGATTAAGAAAATTTCCATGTCACTGCACGACCTTGTAGAAGCTACTGACCTGCAGCCCGAACTTTTTGCTGAACTCCCCGACATTGACCTGAAAGCTCGCATGAAGGCAGAAAAGATGTCGAAGGCTCTGGATAAGATCAATCATCGCTTCGGGCGCGACTCTGTACTGGTGGGAATGATGCCTTCGCAAGGTCGAAGCTTCTCCGGCAGCAAGATTGCCTTTACACGAATTCCAGATGTGGAAGAGTTCTTGGAGTAATTAAAATGAAAATCTCAAGTTTTAGGTATAAGGTATTTTATTACAGTAGGAATACCAAATGACTAGCTTTGCGCCGCAAGTCTTTCTTGAACGCCTTGGACAACGGCTAACAACTGAATTTGAAGATGCAGCGCAAGCAGGCACTCCCGGCCTAATCGGTTCAGCTCGAGAGCATCCAGCTCGTAAGCAACTAGAATATTTGTTACCTCATGCGGCTAGTGTGGGAACCGGATTAATCATCGATAGTTACGGCGGCGTTAGCCGTCAGCAGGATATTATCGTTTACGAGAGGGGCTTTTGTCCGGCTTTTAGTATTAATAATACTCCAGACGCAACATATTATCCATGTGAAGGAACTATTGCTGTCGGAGAAGTTAAAAGCCGGATGGGATCAAAGGAGTTGGAAGATGCCTTTAATAAGATTGCATCTGTAAAAAGGCTGCAAAGACGAGCCATCGCAACGGATGAGGGCATTGGACCTCACGTCTCATATCGACGGTACGGCTCACCCTTGTCTATGGCTGGAACAAAAGGTGACCAATTTAATCAGAAAACCAAGAGAAGCGACCAAGTTTACGGTTTTATTCTTTGTGGCGCTTTTGATTTGAAGCCAGAGACATTTTTTGCGAAGGCACAAGAACTATGGAAAAGGGCAGATAAGTCCGAAGCACCAAATTTGATTATTTCAATGAATAATGGCATCATTCAGCCGTATGATAGCACTAAAAATATAATGGTTCGATCACCTATTGAGGCATCTTCGATAGCCTATTCTACTTCTCGTGGCGCGGATTTTGGTGTTTTGATAGAGCGTTTAAACGCCACGGTACTTCACGGTAGAACGGTCGACGTTGACCACCTTCAATACTATTTTCAGATGGGGGATTCCCAAAATTTTACCATTGCGAAGGTTGGTGATATTTAAGGTTTTAAAGAATCGCCAGGTATGGGCTAGCACATCTTCTGTGTGCGGTAAATTTGGGAGTGTTTCAACCCGCTCTAGCGATCATTTCGGGGGTGAGGCGGATTAGAAGGCGGTGGAGTCGTGTTTTGTGGCCTCATGACACTTGTTCCCCCTTGCGGAGGAGTCGGATGCGCTGAGACAGCAGGGCCGCCTTGGTAGCCTTTGGTTAGTATTTCCCAATTGTACTGAACGGACACGGGATTAGATGTAGTCGGTTTTTCTCTAGTCATCGCTAAACTCCAGCATCTGGCTGAAACTCTATATATTTTATATCATTTCCTAATATCAAGATACCCTTATCATTTTCTTTCTCCCAAACCCCATTACTATTTATGATATATACTTGTTCTATATAAATATCTCTCTCTTCTCTATCAGAAGAAGCAAACGACTTATCGCTAAAATAGCCCGCCACAGTGCTGTCATCTTTAAGGGTAACAATTATCCACTGAGCTACATTTCTTGACTTAGAAAATCTCCAATCCCATGCGGATGGAATAATGTGTATTGGATTAAAACCGAATTTAAGAAATAACTTATGTGACCAGTCTTTATTATGATTGAAAGCTATTATTAGCCCAATCAATAATGGACCAATTACCAAAACATAGAAACATAAAAAAGCTGAAAGTATGGGGCTATTTTTTAGGTAATCCCATGTTTGTAATGCATGGATAATTGGATACCATACGGCGTCATTCACAAGACTAAGTATTAGAAATGACATCCAGTTTTGGGAAACATCAAATGACTTGCGAGTAGTAAATTCACATATCACACTTCTAATAATAAAACCGGGTACCAAAAATATCAGTGCAAGAAATAATACTTCTTTGTTTTCAAATGGCATTACGCCTCGCTAGATTTTAGACCGCAAACCTTATATTCGGTCGGTTTAAGAAAAAGTAATTTTAATGATCCTTTATGTATAAAAAACTTTGCTGATTTCTCACTATATTCACATACTCTATAAAGGTAATATTTGCCCTGATTAGCTTCAGAAAACGCCACTTCATTAGCACTTAAGAAATAGTCGTTCTCTATGCTTCCCCTCGTAGTTTTTACTTCGATGTACTTTTCGTTTCCATTTTCGTCAAAAGACAGGACGTCGTAACCTGCTCCATCACCCTCCAAATGCGCAATATGCCTTACTTTACTAGCTAGTTCTGCCAACCCACGCTTAATTAAGTATTCTGTTTCATAATTAACAACAGCTTTTTCTCCTTTGAAGCCCAGTTCCTTATTTTTCTTATCTTGAGCAGAATAATCTTTCTTCACACGTTTGTTGAAGTCTTGCTTGGTAATTCCGCGAGTGTTTGATTGTGTGGGTGGAGTTATTTCAGTAAGAGTGCATATTACATCCACTTCTTTTTGATCGAGTACAGCCGTTGTCGTATGGCTATTCTCTTCATCTTCAACCAAGTTGAAGCCATAATTTTCAAGTGCTTTCTCTGATTCAGAACTCCACTCCAAAATTTCCCAATTAAACCAAACAGGCTTCTCTGTTTCCGCATTATGGGAGAGATATTTTAGCTTCCCTGTATAAATGTATTTCTCATCTCTCTGTGGCCTAATGAACAGGTAGATAGAGTTGATACTTTCATCATGAGTAATAAAACTTTGAATGTCAGGATTGTTTAAGGCCTGTTTTGGTTGGGACTGCCATTTTAGTATGCCCGATTCACTAATGGATTCTTCAAATTCATGTGTTTCTGTTTTGGTGCCATACGTGACAAAGAAAATGTAATCACCTGGCCTACCGGGTATTTGAACAATTCCCTGGAGACCCCAAGTTCCGGCCTGAGGAGTAAATGTGCTTTCGGGAGAGAAAATGCGATGCACTTCTTCTCTACTATAGGATTCAAGTGTTACTAAAGATCTAGCTGGAGGAACTGGCGGGATAATGGAATGAGAAAAACTATTAAATGCACTCAGAATGTCAGCGCTTTTTTCTTCCGTAAGCACCGAAAAACCCTGAATGTTATTATTAGATTCGTAACTTGCAGCAGCATTAAACGTTTCCACCGATATCAAATGCTCTTTTACATCTTTGAGAAAATACACATATTCCCAAGTCTGCCCAACATTATCAGTTCCCCAAAGATTCTCCGCGAGAGTTTTTGCTTGAACTTTGAACATCACCACGGCTGACGCGCGTATAGCTCGCTGGCGAGCGAATAGGACCACATCGCCTGGTTCGACCTTTTGCCATTTACCTATGTTTACCCCTTCTCTGCCAGGAGTTACGCCCCATACCGGAATACTATTTTCCCCGCTCAGCAAAGCGAGTTTTTGGAATGCGCTTTCCGGCAGATATTGCTGAATTAGACTCAGCGGAACTGGATTATCAATCGTATCAACAAAGTGTTTACGGGCCGCTTTATCAGCATAGGGTTGTAAAATGACGCGCGCCATTTTTATTTCCTATTGTATTTTGTAGCGCTGCCCTTGGACGTAGCGATCGGATATTTCTCAGCATTCAGGGCCATCTTACTCTCTGCCGCTTGCATTAAATCTATCCCCAGCTGATCCGCAAGCCGCAAAAGATACAGAAACACATCCGCTAGTTCTTCTTCTACGCGCTTCTTTTCTTTGGGGTCAGCAATTATCGCTTTTGATTGCTCATCTGTTAGCCATTGGAAAATTTCCAGTAGCTCGCCGCTCTCAGCAGACAAAGCCATTGCCAAGTTTTTAGGGGAATGAAATTTCTCCCAATCTCTTTCCTTAGCAAATGCTCGTAATTTTTCTTGGATGGCCTCAATTTTAGTCATGTTCGATAGCCCAATTTACGATCAATAAGCCTTATAAACCCAGTGGCACTAATTACAACCAGGAGAATTTGGCGATTTTAATTTTCTTATATTTATCAATATTATACGAATTAGATATCTATCGTTCTTTACCCTGTTATAGCTATAACTGAATTAATCGGGGAGAGAGTAAATGAAGAAGTTAGCTATTGGAATATTGAGCTTATGTACATTGTCTGCCTGCTCATCCATCATCGAGGGCACCAGCCAAGAGATAATGGTAAATACTAATCCTCCTGGGGCCAATTGTTCTCTTGAAAGACAAGGAATTTCGATAGCTCGTATAGACCCGACTCCGGGTTCAGCGACAATTAAAAAAACAAAATACGATATGATCATTTACTGCAATAAGAAGGGCTATCAGGAGGCATCTTTCTTCAATCATTCGGGAGAAGCCGGGGCTACTTTTGGCAATATCGTCTTAGGCGGAGGAATCGGCTGGGCTGTTGACTCAGCTGCTGGAGCAGACAACAAATATGAAAGTCCTGTAAATATAACTCTTGTTCCAGCAGAAAAAGGTGCCTCCAAGCAAGCGCCGCACGTACATCACGCTATTCAGGCTCCGGAGAGCAATGATACTGGGACTAAAACGACTGATAGCGATCAATGGCCAAGTTCTAAGAAATAACTGCTGTTGATTTAAATTTCCTCTTCCCGGCTTAATAGTACTTCTTATAATGAGGTTATGATTAGCCAGAAAGACATCTATCTCTCCGCTCAGGTGCTGATTAAACAGCATGGGGACAAGGCTGAGGAGTTTGCTTCACAGAAGATGGAAGCTATGATGAAGCGTGACGACGCTAAAGGGGCTGGCGTCTGGCTTGCAATAACGAGTGCTATTGATGATTTGCGTACTGTTAAAACGCAGGAGAAGCTGCACTGATGCATAAGATTATAACCAAAATTCTATATTCAGACTATTTCCTGCTGGCGTTACTGCTGGGATTGGGAGTGCTTAACTTTGGCTGGGTCTTTTCCCCTGCATTAGGCCAACTATGGGGTCTCATCAACAACTCAATCATGTTTGGTATAGCGTTAATGGCCATAATATCCCGGCTTAGCAAACATCTATTCTTTGGCCTCGTGTTCTTGCTAGTGATCGGATCATATCTGCAGCCAGCATTAGCAGCTGGGAGTGATGCTGAGATAAAGCAACAGATCATCAAGCAATCCATTGCCTCCTATTCGGGTAACTGCCCCTGCCCTTATAATACCGCCAGAAACGGCAGAAAATGCGGGAAACGCAGTGCTTACAGCCGTCCGGGTGGCGCATCCCCTATTTGCTATGAAGAGGATGTCACGCCTGCAATGATTGAAGCCTATAAGAAAAAGCAAAAGTAAGCGTGTTGTTGATCATTGGGATAGATGGAGAGCATTATGGAACAACTGATTAAAGATCTTGAACAAGACCGCGACAAGATGATTGAGCAAGTAAGAGTGCTAAAGGCCGATTGGGGTAAATTGAGAATTCATAACGGCGCCGAGTGGGTCGATATAACTCAAGATTATATAAACGAGCTTGAACAGCGTATAGCGGGCAACAATCATCTGCTCGGGAGAATTGCTGAAAGATCTAAAAGAAATTAATGCCCAAACTTAGACATTACCGTTATTGGTAGGAAGAAATATTATTGTACTATTCCAGCCAGTTGGGTGAGTATGGGATTAAACTAGGGCTTTGTACATGCTTGAGGCAGCACTTCTTGATCTCCTTACCAGAAAAATAACCGTACTTGAGGAAGGATTAGTAGTCTTAAGTACTGAAGAATATATTCCTAACTCTATTGGAACGCGTAGCTTCATAGATATTTTAGCACGGGACAAACGAGGTCGATGGGTTCTGATCGAGCTAAAGAGAAGTAATGCCGCCGCCCGCGAAGCTATCCATGAAATATATAAGTATGTTGAGGGTGTCAAAGTACACCTTGGCGTGCGTGACGACGAGATACGTGCCATTATAGTTTCTACTGAATGGAAAGAGCTCCTTGTACCTTTTTCACGCTTTGTCCACGATACTTCGATTTCAGTTTCCGGTATACGAATCTCATTAAGTGAGCCTGACAATCACATCTCGGCACAAGCGGTAGAGCCATTGGCCTTGACTTCCGGGCGCGTACTTTCCCCTTGGCACGAAATAAGTCTATATAGCAGTGATAAGCGTCTTGTGGAGGGCGTGGCCAGTTATGATGCAAGCTGTCAAGCCAAGGGCATCAATGATTATATAATGATAGAAATGAAAGCTCCTCCAGGCTTTTATGAAGCCTCCGTGGTTACAACCGCTCGTGCTTTAAATAGCATAAGAGGAAGCGCAGAAGAACCAACCGAAGAGGAAATTGCCAATACAGCAAGTAAGATGGTGAGACTGGATCATTTAATTTATTTTGTTCCGCAGCTCCAATCCGTGGAAAAATATATGGAGATTATTCGAGCGGATGCTCCTCTTTATGATGAAGTTAAAGAGTTTGCTAATAGTTTGGAGGGGGAAGAGCTTCTCTGCTCACTGCAGGAGTACGCGCTATATGCCAGTCCTAATGTTGATCGCGATCATTTTGAGATCGGATATCCGGCAAAGTTTCGGAACAAACTTCTGGAAGACGAAGGCTGGATGATCGAAAATATACATCGAAGGGGAGCTTTTGCGCGCAATAAAATTTTGTCAGACGAAATTATTCTTGCAGAAATAGAAGGTGAAGCTGGTACCTCAGGTCAAAAACTAAAGCGTTCGTTTGCCCTTTCTAACAAGTCTGAATTCACGCAGTTTTTAAAAGATCTCACAGAATGTCTTCCAAATAATCCTGTCTGGGCGGGAATGATTCGCGACCAACTTGAAGAGGCACGGACCGATTTTCCGAATGGTACTGTAAATGCATCTATATTTTCACCTTCAACAGGGATATTCACATTATTCTTCGCTGTAACACGAGAGCAGGGAGTTCTTTATATTCCGTCATACGGTCTCACGATTAATAATGATGGCGAGCCTAGTCGCATATATATTGGAGAACTGTTAGCTGCTACCGACGCTCCTCAGAGCCCAGATACATTTACCGAAGTCCTGTCAAAATATTATCATGGTGAACTCGGTGAAGTGATTATGAATATGACTTGGGGAGGATATGAGCCTCGAGATATCGATGTCTTGGAGGATCTTGGCCTGATCTACGGATCATTCCGATGCGACATCCGAGGGAATGAGCGCCAGTTTTACAGAGTTACAAATAGTCGGTGGCGCACTGTTAATCCGGTTCTTGCTTCCGAGGCATTCCAGAATTATTTAGAGAAAAATAAAAGGTTACTAAGCATTATATTCAATAAATTTTCTCCTCGTATTGCGGCTGGAATATGTGACGGAAGTTCCTCGGTGCGCCAACTTGAGAAGGCTATCGACCCTAACACCGTTCAAAAGGCTAAATATTATTCTGATCCACCTGAAGCATGTGATATCTGCTCGATCCCGCTTTATAAAGAAACATTCATTTCCGATGGAAGGCTGAAAGAACACGCAGCCTGGGCCAATATGTGTGCTGACTGCACGGTGTATTATGGTAATGGAATAGGATGGGGAATTGGACAACTGTATCGAAGAGAATCCGATGGTCGGTGGCTATTAGTTGGTGGCTCTCCGGGTTTAGATGATGTCCAGTAAAGTTCGATTTCGTCCAGCTACAGCCAACAAAATTGCTGGTAATTCCGTTGGTTTTTTCCGCTAGCAAAACTTTTTATTATTGTTTTAATTCAGATGATTAATAATACACGCTCGCATCCTGTCGCCTCCACCAGTATCCCATCCTGTCCAGGCCAAGCGAGGCCAAAAACACTAGAAAAAACAATCGATTTTGTGTATACAGTTTCCGATTGCCTCCGGTGACGGCTTAACAAATCCCCCGTAAAAAGGGGTATCGCCAGAGGTATAATTTTATACCCTTATCGGAGATACCCCTATGAAGCTGACCGACCTAGCAGTACGCACCGCAAAGCCTAAAGATACGCTATCAAACTAAATGGGTTCTATAGACGCTACTCTGATGATATATTTTTTGCATTTCCTTTAGCGGAAGAATTCTCAAAGATCATAGCCGATATTCAGACGATATTAGAAGAAACAACAAATTCTTCGTTATCACTTAATGATAAAAAAACTGAACAAAGAATTTATGATCCGAAAGGACAAAGTCAAAATATTCAATATTTAGGATTTATTTTTGACGGTAAAAAAATCTACATTCGTAATTCAAGTGTTTCAAAAAATCGTATGCAGATTGCCAATACGGTTCGGAAGAATAAAAAAGGTAATTACAAAATAAATACCAGGGCTGTTTATAAGGCCCAATCAAAACTGGTAATGTCCCCATTCGATAGAAAGCAGAGAGGTTTTATTAAATATGGAATACGTGCTTCTAAAGTAATTGAGGGTAGCGGGATAGAAAAGCAACTTGCAAAGAACGAAGCATTCATAAAAAATAAGATTACAGAAGAAAGACCCATAAAACGTAAAGGACCTAAAGCCTCAAAAAAATCGTCTAGGGCCGTCCTTTAGCAGCCAATAATTTCAAGGGTATTTCAAGGGGTATATTCTAATTCATTATTAGAAATAATTTTATTTATCAAATATTTACTTGATAAATTGAGGGATGTCGCCCCACCATTATCGCTATATATATCAATATGTTAAATGATTTTTGGTAATGAGGCTCATCGCCTACCCTGTTAATTCCCTGTTACCATTTTTTACCGTTTGAAACGGTAATGCGTTTCTTTCGGCAAGTAGGCTTTAAGAAGCAGTTGGCCCAGATTAGACGTTTTTTGGTCCATTTTCAATGATTCTTCCCTGTTATTTTCCAGTAAAACAGGGAATGGTATGGGCTTAAGTATGGCGGAATAGCTAGCTAGATGAGAGCGTAGTTCGTAAATTTTGCAGGAAGCAAAATTTGACGGCGAAGCCGCCCCACAATAATTTAATGGCGGAGGCGAGGGTCAGAAGACTCGAGTCAATCTCACTTCCTCCGCCAAATTTTATTTTTTATACAAAATTAGATACTAACCAGTGGCTGTATTTTTGCCGTCAAGGCGCGCCAATGACAAGGAAGAAATAGAATCTGGGAATACCGAAACCTTGGCCTCTATCGCCAAGCGCGATTTATTTAGTCTGCTGGCTTGCAGAATATCTTTCATAGGCGCTAGTGGCATCATCGCACTTGCCGGACAGGGAAGAATGGTGATCCTGCAAACATGTAGAAATCGCCGCATTGCCCTTAGAGTCACCGCAGAATTTAGCAATATCTTTTTGGCAATGATTCCAGCTGAATTGACCACCTGCAGCAGGGGCTATCTTGTTTAAGGCTTCGGCACTGTTTGCTTGAAGGCTATCATCGCTTTTGTCTATTTGCTGAAACATCTCGGTATTGTTGTGACCCGGACGAGGATTATCCGCATAGGCGACTGCACTATAAACAGTTGCCAATAAACCTGCGCTAATGATGGCTAAGATATCTTTTTTCATGATAAATCTCCTAAATTTTAACCATTAATTAACACATTTAAAAAGCAAAGTCAACCACATCCCCCTTAAGCCTAAGCTTAAGGGGGATTATTATGCGGTTTGAGCTTTGGATATCTTAGTGAGGCTTGCCGGTCTTGGTTTCGTAAGGAGTTACGGCATTCTCATCGCATTTTTTGGAAAGCGATGAATCGTGTTTGAGCAAGCAGGCATATTTCGCTTCATCGTCCTTGGCGTCAGCACACCATGTAGTGACTTCCTTTTTGCAATCATCCCAACCGGCAAAATCAGCCGCCCTTACTTCATAGGCAACGGCATTGGCAGCGATGAATCCGGCGAGTACCAATAATCTTGAAGTACGCATAATAATCCCTTCGTAAAAGTTGTTGATATGCCTGACGGCACTACAACCGCTACACGATTTAGGGATGATGTTCAAGCGATAAGCGTCATTATGACGACAGATTTAACCCTATTGTTTTACTAAAGTATTTTTTGTTTGTTCATTAACCAAATAACAACTAATACGCGATATGGTAACTTTGGAAAATTATCTCATGACAAGGAGTCAGCTATGCTCAAGAAATTGCTTACGGTTAAAGCCAAACTGAGAATAGTTTTTGCCTTGTTCTTCATAATGATTTGCGGGCTGGCGTTATACAGCAACAGCAACCTGAAAATACTTAGCGACGATATCAATGTTATCAGCTTGGAGATCACGCCTCAACTGAAACTGCTGCAGGAAATCAATCTTAGTGTAGCGCAGTATCGCGCCGAAGAAGGCGTGCATATTCTGGCCATGAGTCCGACGTTCAAAGAAGAACGTGAGAAGGAAATGAAAAAGACGGAGGGCGATATCAATGAAGCCATAGGAAAATTCCTCAATAGCGATATTGGAGACAAAGAAAAAAAGCATTTCAATGCGTTTAAGGAATACTGGACGCAATACACGGCCTTCAGCAAGAAAGTCCTTGAAGCTTCCAACAAATTCGATGGGTCGCCGGAAACGGCTAATTTTCAAAGCGTGGCATCGGATATTTTCAATAACGAAAGCCGTCCTTTTTATATTAACGCCAGCAAGGAATTGCAGGGACTGGTAGACGGCATGTCGGATAGAAATGATTCCGCCTCCGACGATGCCAATGAATTTGTCGGCAAAGCGATACGCAACGGCATGATCGCCGTGGCTATAGCAGCAGTCATCAGCATCCTCATGGTCATTATGTTTGAACGGACGGTGCTGCGCTGGCTATTGCGTATAACAGCGCGCATGCAGCAATTGTCCAAAGGCGATAATTCAGTAGTTATCGAAGGAACGAAAAGGTCTGACGAAATCGGCGAGATGGCAAAATCTTTGGAAGTATTCAAGGAAAATGCGCTTGCAAAAGAGCGTATGGAACATGAACAGCAACAAGCCGGAATCGTCGCGGAACAAGAAAAGAAAGCGATGATGCAAAAACTGGCCAGCGATTTTGAATCAAGCGTACAAGGGATTATTAACACGGTGGCATCGGCTGCAACCGAGCTTTCGCATACAGCGGAAAACATGCAAAAAACGGTAACGACCGTCAGTGAACAATCCGGAACTGCAGCTATAGCGTCGGCGCAGACTTCCAGCAATGTACAAAGCGTATCGGCAGCGGTGGAGGAAATGTCGGCGTCGGTTAGGGAAATCTCCAGCCAGATGGCCAAATCCGCCGCTTTAGTGACAAACACCGTAACCCAAACCCAGCAAGCCGATAAAACCACGCAATTACTCTCTGACGCGGTGACGCAAATAAGCGGTATTCTGGAGTTGATTCAAAATATCGCAGGGCAAATTAATCTGCTTGCGCTTAATGCCACGATCGAATCAGCGCGCGCCGGAGATGCGGGAAAAGGATTCGCTGTCGTTGCCTCGGAGGTCAAAAATCTGGCTGGTCAAACGACCAAAGCTACCGAAGAAATCGCCAAGCAAATTGGCAATGTACAACAGGCCTCCAAAGACGTAATAGGAGTGCTTAAAACAATTCAGGAAGCTATCGGTAATGTAAATCAATTTTCATCCGCCGTTGCCTCAGCGGTAGAAGAACAATCTTCCGTTACCAGAGAAATATCCTCCAACATGCACACGGCATCGCAAGGAGTACAGGGTATAACCGACAATATTTCCAGCATAACCAAAGGCGCATCGGATGCCAACCATGCAGCGGCGGAAGTGCTGACTGCTGCGCAGGAGCTTTCCAAGCAATCCGAATTGCTCAACCAACAGGTTAAGTACTTCCTTGATGGGGTCAGAGCGGCATAAAAACATCGCCATGCCATAATGGTACGTATCGAATTGGAAAATAAACATTTACACGTATGGTTCGATAGGATACCAAAATCTGAGCCAACAATTTATACGGGAAATTATCATGGTCAGCCGGAATTTCCGTAATGCTTTTATTTTTCTAATGGCGGCCAGCTGTAGTGTGTTGGCCTATGCCGCTTATGCCGACGAAAAAGACAAGCCAGGGGAAAAAGAGGCGGAACCGGAACCAGCATTCGAGTTGAAATTTCTCTACACCGGCGAAGAATGGTACAATGGCAGCGGCGGCTTTAAGCGCGGCACTACCAATATCGATAATTTTGATGTATCGCTGGCATTCGATGCCGAGAAGAAGTTAGGCTGGACGGGCGCTACGTTCATGCTGGACGGGGTGTATAATAATGGACGCACGGCGGATGCATTAACTGGTGCCGCTCAACAAGTGAGCCCCATTGATGCCGCCGGGCCGCAGCTCTTCCGACTCTACCAGGCATGGTACAATCAGGATTTTTTCGACGGCAGAACATCGGTTATGGTCGGACTTTTTGATCTCAATACCGAATTCGATTCGCTCGATAGCGCCGGTTTATTCTTCAATAGCGGTTATAGCTGGAATACAGCGCTTGACCAATCTGGGCTTAATGGGCCGTCTACCTATCCCAATACTTCGCTCGGCACACGTTTTCGTCAACGTCTCGATAAAGCGCAAGAATGGACGATACAGGCTGCCGTTTTGGATGGTGTCCCTGACAACCCAAATCATCCGAAAGAAAATACCATTAACATAAATCACAAGAACGGCGCTTTGCTGGTCGGCGAAGGCTATTATCATCCCGACGATCAAACCAAAATATTACTAGGATACTGGCGCTATACGGCAGAATTTGACGATCAATTGGTAACGGATGTAAATGGCAATCCACGCCAGGATAATGATAATCAAGGCATCTATGCCGGAGTTCACCAGCGCCTCTATACAATAAAAGGCAGGCGTGGAATCGATGGCTTTGTAAGTGTTGGTGCCAACGAGGGGGATATCAATCGATTTGATCGATCGCTCGATATGGGACTCAACTGGTACGGACCCCTGGAAAGCCGCGGGTCGGACCAGCTAGGCCTGGCATGGAATATTGGCCATAATGGCAGCTCTTACCGGCAGGCGCAGCTATTGGCTGCAACTCCAGCGCAAAGCAACGAAATGGATTATGAACTCACCTACCGAATTTCCATTATACCTGACCAGATAGCATTGCAGCCTGACATTCAGTATATCGTCAACCCCGGCACTAATCCTGGGTTAAAAAATGACTGGATTTTTGGCATTCATCTGGAAATCGGACACGAGTTTAGTTTCTAAACCACCAGTTTCCACGCTACGCGCCGCCAACTTAGTGACTATGATAGATGTGAGTCGCTCCACCATTTATCACATCGCAGTGTTGGATCGAAAGAAAACCAAATCACAGTCTGGCTAGAACAACAAACGGAAGTTGTTGATATAAATCAGAGCAATATTAGCGTGTAGACAAGTTATCATGCTTGCTTTATAAACGGGCTTCCTTTCAGCGCTAGTTGCGTTGTCAGGTATTAGTTCGGTTGGTCAGAGCAGCTGAATCGGGTGTACATAGTTTCGTGCTATCCCTGTCCATTGCTCCCCATCTGAACCCCGATTTGTTGGGGGATCGTCTAATGGTAGGACAGCGGACTCTGACTCCGCCAATCTAGGTTCGAGCCCTAGTCCCCCAGCCAGTTAAATCAATGACTTAGCCTAGTTACAAAATCTGAATTTCCCCCCGCTGACCACATTTCTGGTTACTTAGTGGTTACTTGGGCGGCGATATGAGGGATGTACACATAACTGAGAAATGCCTGCGGAAACTTACCTATTCTGCGGATAAGGCAAACCAGACTGGAAATAGAGCCGACTATTATTGGGATGCAGCATTAAGCTTCCTTTTGATGTAGCTGAACTTCATCCAAACACTCCCATCTAAAATTGATATATCTAACGCGCTCATCCAATGGCATACGTGCTGGTAACTCTTGATGTTGGCATTCAATATATAAGCCTAGTTTTTCTGCGCTTGAAATAGGTGGTTGAGGATTAATTATATTAGTGATATTTGCGGCATTCTGATTGCCTATTGCATTCGGAGCGTTGATTGTCACAGATTGCCTAATGGAGCCGCTAACTTCAGCTTGTGCTCCTACACCAGCAGAATCCTTGCCGACTTTTAAAGCGCCGTTTTGAGAGTCATTATTTACCGGCAATTTTTCTGCGAGGTATTCAAGGAAATCTGCTACTTGCGACATGGGATTAATCCCAGCCAAATTGCCGTGCACAAGTATCAATCCTCCCGACATATTAGAAGGGGTCGTTACTCCCCCAAGTCTAAACAACATCTCACTTGTTAAAGACACTGCTGAAGGTAGAAATAAAGTCTTAAATTCATTGTTTCTGGCATTATAAAGTTTAATTGATTCTTCCCCTAACTCATGCCCCCCCAGCGTTCGGTTTCCTAGAAGAAGATTACTAATTTCCTGATTATGTTTATTTTCTGACGCCCTTATGTCAGAAGCTAGCAATGTTACGCGTTTCTTTATTTCAGCATCTGAAAGTTTGGAAAATTCGCCCGTGGGCGGAGGGACAGAAAATGCTTCTTGTCCGGTTTTAATAAACGTATCATTTTTTGAGGTTATGGTCGCATTTTTACCAAGTATTCCATTATCCCATCCACCTGTAAAAAGATTTCCTTCGGAGTGCAAGGTACCACCGTCCATTTTTATTGCTGCAGTCTCTGACGGCGACGACTTCGATTCCGTTGATGATTGTGATATCGCTTTTTGAATTTGTAACGTCAAAAGAAGCAACAAACATACTACTCCAGCAAAGGCAAACCACACGCTAAGAGATTTGTCTCCGCCGTACCAAGCATTCCCAGCCAAACCGCCTAGTAATATTGAGCCAATAAGTGGGAGCCATGAGATAATTAGGTCCATAATGATTCTCTTCAAGATACTGACTATTTAGTAAACATACACAAGACGATAGAGTAAACTATCTTTATCAATGACTACGTGCGGATTTAACTTAGAAGATTTTTTGAGATTTTATTGGGGCGTTTATATCAGGTATACACATACCCGTGGGTTGCTCATGTGCCACCCCATAGTTTAGATAGTGTGCCGGGAATGCCCAGCCAGCCTTGATTTAAACAAATGATTTTGTAATTTCTTGTGGATTATTTTGAAGAAATATGCGTAGTATTTCTGTAAGTCATTTAATAGCTCGTAAGCAATGTTGGGCTGGTTACTTGGCGGTTACTCGTGTGGCGGCACAAGGGAAAACGACTAAGTTAGGTGATTGTAACTTCTGGGATAATTATTGCGGGCTAATGGTAGGACAGCGGACTCTGACTCCGCCAATCTAGGTTCGAGCCCTAGTCCCCCAGCCAGCCTTTTCAAAGGTTTAGTTGAATACACATTTTGATATTTTGCGTCTTTTCTGACCAACCGAGTTACTCAGGAACGGTTAGGTAGAACATCACAATAATTTATTTAACTTTTGGGGCTATGATTAAGGCCAAAGTAAGAGCTGAGTAGCCTATGAACATCGATTGGTATGGATGGGTATTAACGCTATTGATATATGGCGGCGTTGTAATCGTATTTAGTTTTTTTACTTTTCCTCATGCATTCGGAATATGTGTATTAGCCTATATTATTTTTACTACCATCAATCTTGTTAACTTCATTAACATCGAGGGCGAGAATAACAAATGGTATGACTATATTTGGGCCAGACGTAGAGTGTGGTTAACGTTAATTGCTGCCGGTGCATCCTTTGCCGTATGGGCTTACTTCCCTCAATATGCCCCCAGAATTTTTCTATTTGTTCTTGGCGTTATCGCAATCATCCAGCTTGTGTGGAGTATTCGCAGGAAAGGATCGGATACCCAATGGTACATATACTTTTGGGCTATAATGGGGGTGATTATTTTATACGATCTATTTTCCCACAATAGTGGACTTGAAGAATTTACGTGTCTGGTTTTCTTTCAGGATGATAAAATATGCAATGATTCGCGCAGATAGCGATTTTTTGCAGACATTTTTTAAGCATTTCTCCCGCGCCTTTACCGTGTCTTTGCCAATGATAGCTTGAAAGGCTATGGCCGGGAAGAAGCCGTAGTTAAGCCGCCACCAAAAATTCGTCCGCTCTGTGCAACGGCAAGGTTACTGTAAAATAGGAGCCAACACCCGGCCAGCTTTTGATTATAATATTTCCATGCATCAAGCGCGCAATTTTCTGGCTGAGTGCGATTTTTGAATTTGCGTCGACATAATTCCGGCCCACAGAAATTCTTTCAATTTCACTTGCTTCAATCCCGATGCCCGTATCTATGACCGTAATACTCAGTTTTTCATTTTGATATTTATCCGTTTCCATATTCACGTGGAGCGCAACATGCCCTCTGTCTGTAAATTTTACGGCATTGCTTAGCAGATTGACCAGAATCTGACCTATGCGCACCGGGTCACCCACACATTGCGCCGGGATTGCGCTCGACACATGCATGTGCAACGC
>Ga0206936_1046_pt1 | contig 41516 bp, 31 predicted proteins | sample Alteio_BWOrgHeat_14_FD_152922 | JGI IMG/M metagenome (GOLD analysis project Ga0206936, IMG submission 152922) | Enriched cells from forest soil in Barre Woods Harvard Forest LTER site, Petersham, Massachusetts, United States -... | ecosystem: Environmental > Terrestrial > Soil > Temperate forest >... | reverse complement strand
AATTACCCACGAATGTGGGATAGCGGTTATCAGGTTGCTGAAGCCTTTGGAATATTATAAAACGAAATACAAAACGCCGTTTTATGCTACCAATAAACTGGCTTTGTTGATGGAAAAGCAGCATAATAGGGGTCAGGATGGGGCTGGAGCGGCTTGTATAAAGTTTGATGTGGCGCCGGGAAATCCTTATATTAATCGTTGTCGTTCGAATGCTTCGCAGGCTTTGGATGATGTAATTGCTAAGATAAATGTGAACTTTGGGGAGGTGCGGAAGAATCATCGGATAAAACTGGATGATTTGGATTGGATGAAGAAAAATGTTCCGTTTATCGGTGAGTTATTTCTGGGGCATTTGAGATATGGGACTTATGGGGCTAATAGTATTGATAGTTGCCATCCGTTTTTGAGGCAGAATAACTGGATGACGAGAAACCTTGTGTTGGCGGGGAATTTCAATCTTACGAATGTTGATGAAATGTTTGATCTTTTGGTTGAATTAGGTCAGCATCCGAGGGAAAAAGCGGATACGGTTACTTGTCTTGAAAAGATTGGACACTTTTTGGATGAGGAGAATGAACGGTTGTTTCAGAAGTTTAAAGCGGAGGGACATTCGAATATTGAAATATCTAAACTTATAGGAGAGCATTTGGATATTCAGAGAATACTTAATCGGTCATCGAAGGAATGGGATGGTGGTTATGTGATTGCCGGAATGATTGGTCATGGGGATGCTTTTGTTTTGAGGGATCCTGCGGGAATTCGCCCTGCTTATTATTATAAGGATGATGAGATTGTGGTGGTTACTTCGGAGCGCCCGGCAATTCAGACAGCATTTAATGTTCCGGTGGAAAGTATTCAGGAAATAAAACCTGGATATGCGCTGGTGATTAAGAAGAATGGGGATGTGAAGGAATATCTTTGTAAGGAGCCTACTGAAAGGAAATCATGTTCGTTTGAGAGGATTTATTTTTCGAGAGGAAGTGATTTGGATATTTATAAGGAGCGGATAAAACTTGGGAATGCAGTGGTGCCGTCTATCCTGAAATCAATTGATAACGATTGTAAGAATACTGTCTTTTCATTTATTCCGAATACTGCTGAAATTGCTTTTTATGGAATGATAAAGGGTGTTGAAGATTATTTGAATGAGGTGAAGAGGAGTAAGATTTTAAAGCTGGGGAAGGATATTGAGAATGGAAAATTGATGGAAATTCTTTCTATTCGACCGAGGGTGGAGAAAGTTGCTATCAAGGATGCAAAGCTTCGAACGTTTATTACTGATGATTTCTCGAGAGATGAATTGGTGACGCATGTTTATGATATTACTTATGGAACTATTCGGAAGGGCGTGGATAATTTGGTTGTGATTGATGATTCGATTGTGAGAGGAACTACTTTGAAGAAGAGTATCTTGAAAATGCTGGATAGATTGGGACCTAAGAAAATTGTGATTGTTTCATCTGCTCCTCAAATTCGTTATCCTGATTGTTATGGAATTGACATGGCGAAGATTGGTGACTTTGCTGCTTTTAAAGCGGTTATTGAATTATTACATGATAATAACAAAGAAGATTTAATTGAGGAAGTTTATTGGAAATGCAAAGAGCAAATTGACCTGCCTGCGGAACAAGTTATCAATCATGTAAAAAGAATTTACGATGCATTTACCGTTGAAGAGGTTTCGGCGAAGATGGCTCAGATGCTTAAACCAACAGATATTAATGCTGAGGTTGAAATTATTTTCCAAACCGTTGAAGACCTTCATAAAGCTATTCCTGATCATCTTGGAGATTGGTATTTTACAGGAGATTATCCAACTCCGGGTGGAAATAAAGTTGTGAATAAAGCTTTCATTAATTTCTTCGAAGGCAAGAACGAAAGGGCTTATTAAGAAAATTAGCATCTTTGCAACCTTAATAAAGCATTTTCTATTTCAAATTATATGAACAAACGGTGTATCTGGCTTTTAGCTTTTATCATTTCAAGTTTATTTGCTCAAGGGCAAAATCCAACAATAATAAAAGGAGTGGTGCAGGATGCCATTAACAGTGAGCCCCTTCTTTTTGCAACCGTTGTTTTGGTTGGAGCAAATGCGGGAACCACTACCGACTCAATTGGAAAGTATTCTATAACAACCTGGCAGCCCGTTACAAAAATTGCAGTTTCTTATCTTGGTTATAAACCCGATACAATGAAAATTATACCGGGCAAAACGCAGACCATCAACTTCAAGCTCTATCCGGTCACAACTGATTTGAAGGAAATGGTGTTTACTGCGAAAAAGAAAGATTATAAAAACAAAAACAATCCGGCAGTAGAACTTATTAAGGAGGTAATTGAACATAAATCAAAAAATGTAATTGAAAGTTTTGATTACTATGAATGCCAGAAATATCAAAAGGTTGTTTTCGGAGTTACTAATATATCGGAGAAGTTTAAAAACCGAAAAATCCTCCGTAAGTTTAAGTTTATTTATAATAACATTGACACCGTTAAAGTTCCGGGCAAGGAAGTTTTGCCAATATATATTAACGAAGAGCTATCCGATTATCATTATCGAAAAAACCCTCCCACAAAAAAAGAAGTGGTAAAAGCCGATAAAAGAGTTACGTATTCAGGATTTATTGACGATAAAGGTTTAACACAGTTCATGAATTACATCTACCAGGATGTGGATATATACAAAGAAAATATTTATCTCTTCACAAATCAGTTTGTAAGTCCCATTTCCGGACTTGCTCCTTCGCTTTATCGTTTTTATATTATGGATACTGTTAAAATAGGGGATGACAGTTGCTACCGACTTTCTTTTTTCCCTCGAAACAAGGAAGATTTTTTATTCCAGGGGTATCTGTACATCACCAAAGATAGTTTGTACGCAGTCCGGAAAATTGATATGACTATCAATAAAGATATCAATCTGAACTTCGTGAAATCAATGCGAATAACCCAAACCTATGAAAAAAAGGAAATAGGCTGGGCATTGGTTGAGGATTTTGTTGGAGCTGATTTCGGCATTATTAAAAGTGGTGAATTAGGAATTTACGGCGAAAAGGTTTTGCATTATCTAAATCCTGTATTCAATGTAAAAAGGTCGGATGATTTTTATAGAGGCGATGATATTTATATTAAAGATGATGCAGCTACCAAATCAGAGGAGTATTGGAACACAAACCGTCCCGTCCCTTTAACTAACACCGAACAGGGAATATATTCAACCCTCGACAGTCTTCATAACCTCAATGCTTACAAAAGATTAATGAAGATATCAGAATTAATCTTTACCGGATTTCCAAGTTTTGGTCCTGTAGAAATTGGCGATGTCAACACATTCTTTGGTTTCAATCCTGTCGAAGGCAACCGCTTTAAATTTGGTGCGCGTACAACGAACTACATGAGCAAGAAATTTGTTTTGGATGATTATGTCGCTTATGGAACCTTGGATAAAAAATATAAATACAATACCGGCATAACCTATTCCCTCACCAATCGAAACATCTATCAATTTCCTGTAAAGTCTATTCGGTTCAGCACACAAAATGATATCATGATTCCCGGGCAACAGCTAAAAGATTTTCAGGCTGATGATTATCTTTTGAATTTTAAAAGAGGTATAAATGATAAATGGTTATATCATAAGGACTATACTTTTACGTATCTTTTCGAGATTAGAACTCATTTCTCCTATTCCATCCAATTACAAACCCAAAACATTCTTCCGGCGGGCAGTTTATTTTTTAACCCTACAAGTTATAATGACACAGTTAATTCCATAAATCAAATTCATAACAACACCATATCTGTTGATTTGCGTTATGCGCCCGATGAGAAATTTTACCAGGGCAAAGTCTGGCGTGTACCCATTGCAAGTCTTAATCCCATTTTCAATCTTCAATATACTGCCGGACTCAAAGCATCGGAGTTTCCAAATACAAACGGACTCTTGCTCGGTCAATATCATTATCAAAACATATATGCCAGCATCCAGAAAAGATATATCCTTGCACCTTTTGGATATACCGATATTTTATTGGAGGGCAGCAAGTTAATCGGGCAGGTTCCTTATCCCTTGCTGCAGGTTGCGCGCGCCAATCAAACGTATGCCTATATGCCCAATTCCTATAACCTGATGAACTTCATGGAGTTCGTCAGCGACCAATACGAATCCATTCAGATAGACCATTATTTCGAAGGATTCATCATGAACCGCATCCCATTGATTCGAAAATTAAAACTCCGCGAAAAAATTTCCTTCAAAGCCATAACCGGAAGTTTAAGCAATCAGAATAATCCAGCAATCACTCCCGGTCTCTTTCAATTCCCGACAGATAAAAACGGCAAACCAATTACCTATTCCCTCTCCAAAATGCCATATATGGAAGCCGGCGTAGGTATTGGAAATATCTTAAAAGTATTCCGCGTTAATTTATTACGAAGATTAGATTATCTCGATCACCCCAATGTTTCACAATACGGTGTGAGGTTGGAGTTGAAGATTGAGTTTTAAGATTTATCATTGCTGATGGATGATTGATAGTAAATGTCAATCTTATCGGAAGTAAAGCCACTAAAATTTTTGACACTTATATAAGGAGTGAGAAACTCTTCCAAAAACCTACTATCATCCTTCAAAACCCAATAATCGGAACTCAAATATAATTGCCTTTAAGTACCAATTCCATATACACTGCAAGGGTTTACGCCACTTTTTTCTATTTAACATAATAAAAGAAATGATATCTCGGAATTTTTTCACGATATCCCGAAACCGTTTGAGGATATCTTGTCGGTGGTTGAGGATATCATGAATCTTGATGAGGATATTCAGGAACTCCATGAGGATATTCCGGCATCGTCAAAAGATATAAAGAACAGATGCGAGGATATTCTGAATTGGCGCAACGATATTCTGAAACGGCGTGAGGATATCCCCTTCCCGTTTGAGAATATCCTGAATCGGTTTGAAGATATCCTTTGACGGAGAAACGATATCCTGAATCATCGGCACACTATTATTTTTTGATGCATTTGAACTAAATCTCCCTAAAACGATAATAATCCTTCTACTGCGGATTTAATAGTTACCTTTGCCGGCGAGAATAAAATTTAAATCAAAAATAAATAAACATTATGACAACAAAATATGTGGTGAAAAGGGCTTGTTTGAGCTGGAATCGACCTAAATTTATTAGCTATTTAACTGTTGATTTGTTTCCAAATATGGCAAAGGCTGAAACCGTGGCTGTTTATCCTGGAGCAGATGCTTTGATTATTATCATCAAAGGAAGTATTACTGATTATGGTACCGATCATGGCTTGCACCATACTGTTGCTGCAAACAAAGATTGGGATGATATGAAAGAAGAAACTGCGGATTTGTTTGATTATATTGATTTAACTGCTGATAATGACCCTGCGAAGCTTGAATTGACCGGGTTGCCGATTGCAGTTCCGGCAGGTCATGGAACAAAAGAGCCTCAAACAGGGCGTGCAACGAATGTAAAGGTGATAGCAGAGGGAGGTTTATTATTCAGGGCAGAGTTTGAGTCAGATGAATATGCACATCATTTCAGAGGTCGTACAAAATTGAGCAGTGCGCCTGAAACAGACTGGTTTGAAGAAGGTGAAAGTCAAAATCATACCATGTATTTTACCAGCAAACAATATCCTCACGGTTCGGATGTTGATGTTCAGATAATGGCAAGCGGCACTCAAGGTGAAGCTAATGAGTGGAGTGTAGAGGGAACTGAATTGGTACGGTAAAAACTTACTAAATATAAATTAAAAACCCTCTGATAAATTATCAGAGGGTTTTTTTATTGGAGAGAACCTTAAACTCCTTTTCCGGTATTAACAAAAACATAATTCCTTGTTAATAACATTTCCAAATCATCACAAACACAATGAATTTCGATGTGGATAAAATTTATTTCAATTTTCTATCGTTTACTGCTTACAATTATCGTAGCTTTGCTGCATGGAGAAATCAGGAACATTTAAGAAAAATATAAAGGCAACACCTGCCGAAAAAACCGCCGTAACAGCCAATGTAGCAAGCAATCTGGGAAAGCTGCCACCACAGGCACTCGATTTAGAAGAAGCAGTATTGGGTGCAATGATGCTCGAGAAAAATGCAGTTGCTGAGGTGATAGATATTTTAAAACCCGAATGCTTTTACAGAGAATCGCATCAGAAAATCTATGAATCCATTTTTTATTTATACCATCAATCGCAACCAATTGATATCCTCACCGTCCGCAATGATTTGAATCGAAGGGGCGAGTTGGACTTTGTTGGCGGAGATTCCTATATCGTCAGTCTCACCAATCGAGTTGGCTCAGCAGCAAACATCGAATTTCACTCAAGGATTATCCTTCAAAAATATATTCAGCGGGAGTTGATACGCATTTCATCCGAAACCATTCGCGATGCCTTTGATGATAGCATAGATGTATTTAATCTCCTCGATGGAGCAGAAAGAAACCTGTTCGGCGTGGCAGAGGGAAACATCAAAAGAAAATATTCCGACATGACCGAACTGGTAAGCGAGGTGGTGAAGAACATCGAAAACGCTGCCAAAATGGAAGAAGGCGTTACCGGTGTGAGAACAGGATTTACCGATTTAGACCGAATAACATCCGGCTTCCAAAAATCAGATTTGATAATTGTTGCTGCAAGACCAGGTATGGGGAAAACTGCTTTCGTACTTTCATTAGCAAGAAATGCCGCCTGCGAATTCAAACATCCCGTTGCGTTCTTCTCTTTGGAAATGTCCTCAGTTCAATTAGTAAATCGCCTAATCTCCAGCGAAACAGAAATCCCTTCCGATAAATTACGAAAAGGACAATTGGCAGCCCATGATTGGGAACAATTGAATTCCAAGATTCGTAAACTTGAAGATGCCCCGATATTTATTGATGACTCTCCTGCCATTTCTATTTTCGAATTGAGGGCAAAGTGTCGCCGTCTGAAAGCCACTAAGAACATCGAATTAATCATTGTTGATTATTTACAATTGATGACAACCGGAGAAAATCAGCGCGGCTTCGGAAACAGGGAGCAAGAGATTTCATCCATCTCCAGAGCCTTGAAAGGAATTGCTAAGGAACTGGATGTTCCGATAATTGCCCTGTCGCAGTTAAGCCGTAATGTGGAATCAAGAGGCGGAGTAAAAAGACCGCAGCTTTCCGATTTACGTGAATCAGGAGCTATTGAGCAGGATGCCGATATGGTTATGTTTATTTATCGCCCCGAATATTATAATATCACCCAGGATGAAGACGGGAACTCCACTCTCGGCATGGCAGAAGTAAGCATTGCAAAGCATAGAAATGGCGCCTTGAGGGATGTTCAGCTACGATTTATCGACAGATTGGCTAAGTTCGATAACTACACAGCTCATGAATTTATTGAAGAAGCATATACTATAACCCCGAATGAAGACGTTATTACCGAACCAAAGCGTAAAACGAAACAATCGAAAATGAATGACATGGACGAAGAGCCACCGTTTTGATTGGAATGAAATTTGGTGAATAATAAATAAATGAAAAAGATATATTTAATAATCAGTATCCTGTTGGTTTCAATTGGAATCAGCAGAGCGGCATATATCCTCATCCCGATGGATAATGTGCAGAAGAACCATTTGAAAGCTTATGGAATAGCTTATTATGTTCTCGCAAATAACCTCGATGTTGATTGGTTATTGAATTACCGTGGCGGAAGTTTTGCGTTTAAGGATTTGAATGTTTTAGAAAATGAATGTTCAATAAGGGGTGTAAGTTTTGAAGTTGTTGCAGATGTTCGCTATGCAAGTATCTGTGCCGAGATTGCCAATCCCGAAGTGAATGAGGATGTAATGAAACTGCAAAAGGCTCCCAAGATTGCCGTCTATACTCCAAAAAGTAAATTGCCTTGGGATGACGCTGTTACATTGGCATTAACCTATGCCGAAATTCCTTATGAAAAGATTTATGACGATGATATCATGGAAGGCAAGTTGCCTTTATACGACTGGCTTCATCTCCACCATGAAGATTTTACTGGTCAATATGGAAAGTTTTATGCCTCCTATGCCAATGCTGATTGGTATAAACAAGATGTGGCAACGCAAGAAGCATTGGCAGTGAAGTTAGGATTCAAAAAAGTATCACAGATGAAACTTGCAGTGGCAAAACGAATTCGTGATTTCACTGCAGGAGGCGGTTATCTTTTCGCCATGTGTTCTGCTACTGATACTTATGACATTGCTCTCGCCGCTGAAGGAATTGATATTTGTGAATCCATATATGATGGTGATGGTGCAGATCCTAATATGAATTCTAAACTGGATTATTCAAAATGTTTTGCATTCACAAATTTTACATTGGTAACCAATCCAATGCAATATGAGTTTTCAAATATTGATGCCACTCATCATCGAAACGTAAAGAAAGAGAATGATTTCTTTACCTTATTTGAGTTCTCTGCCAAATCAGACCCTGTTCCGACTATGCTTTGTCAGGATCATGAGCAAGTGATTAAAGCGTTCATGGGTCAAACAACATCGTTCATTAAAACTTATATCAAACCCGAAGTAATCATTATGGGTGAAAATAAATCTGCCAATGAAGCCAAATACATTCATGGCGAATTCGGAAAAGGTACCTGGACATTTTATGGGGGGCATGATCCCGAAGATTATCAGCATTTGGTTGGAGATCCTCCAACCGATTTGGCATTGCATCCAAATTCTCCCGGATACAGGTTAATCCTGAACAATGTTCTTTTTCCTGCCGCCAAGAAGAAGAAACAGAAGACCTAAGATTTTTCTCTCCATCTTTATCAACCCCAAAACCCACTCCTATATATAAGGCGTGAAAAGATGATTTCCCCTCCTTTCATCTAACCCAAATCTAAATTTAAGCAAATTTTCTTTTTTTATTACAAATCAAGACTTTTCCGGTGCAAGAAGATACTTTTCCGGTGCAAGAAGATACTTTCCCGGTGAGAGAAGATACTTTCCCGATGAAAGAAGATACTTTTCCGGTGAAAGAAGATACTTTTCCGGTGAAAGAAGATACTTTTCCGGTGAGAGAAGATACTTGCACCCCCCCAAGTGTCTCCTTTAGATTTTAGTTCATTTTATCATTTTCCCGTATAAAAACCAGATTAGCCAAAGGCTTTTAGCTCTAAAACAGATAAAATCAGATGGAAGTTAATTTTTTTGGTGGATAATTCCCTAATCAAAAAACTGCCAGATAATCCCGAATTTCAAACTTCGTCCGGGCATGGGGTAATATGGAACCAAGGAATAATTTGTGGCTGGTGTTATTGCATCAAGCATATTTTCCCCTCTCACAAAAATCCTGACGGTCTTTATTCTGAAATTTATAAATAAATCAAGCAAAGGATAGTTTCCGGTTTTTTCTGAGTTTTGTAGATAAAACTGACCCGTCGCTGGCATATAAGCATCAGAATAATAGGCAGTATTATATCGAAAATCTGTCCCGAATTGCATCTGAAGAGCCTTTTTAAAGAAACGATGTTCATAATAAAATGAATTGATGGAAAGAAATTCGGGCAAATGGATTACATCGTTTCCGCTAACTTTTTGATAAACAAAATGATTGTTGAAATGGAAATTCCCCCAAACAAAATTCTTGGTAACATCCAATTGAAGAATATTTATTTGGGTGGATGATTGAGCCGGAAGAGCCAAAGAATCGAAATAAATATAATTGCTGAGGGTATAATAATTTAATGATACATAAAAATGCCATTTCGGCATACCAAAATCAAATCTCGCACTGTTTGATAAAGTATTCGTGAAATTATTAAACCAGATAAAATGATTGGATTCATAACGGTTGTCAATCAATTCCGGAGCATATAATCTTCTATCAATCCCGATTCCAATGTAATAAATGTTTTCATACCCACTTAGCAAATTGATGTGAGTATTATAATTTCCTTTATTTGTTCCATAGAAATAATAATCTCCCCCACCTTGCCAATGGAATTGACTTTTTTCAGGATTATTTCGGATATCAAATCCAGCCATTGCATTATCGGTGGTTTCATCCACAATATCCAAAGTATTTTCAAATTGCTGATAGCTTAAATACTGATGAGCCAAACTGAAGGTATAAAGAATGTGGCGGATGCTGTCAGTCTCATTATTTTTATTGCCAAGGGTAGCCCAAGAGATTTTATTTTCAATCTTATAATAATGAGTAGAATCATAGGTACCATTAAGGTTGTAATAATAAAGGTTGTAAAACCCCGAATCAGGAATGGAGTCCTGATAGATATATGAATTTGTGTGGTAATTAATAGAATATGAAATCCTTTGTGTGGGGATAAACTTCTTAACAACTGTGGTATCATTAACCTGTAAGTTTTTCTTAAATCCGAAATCATAAAACTGTCGCACATTAAAAACCTTGTCTCTGAAAGTTGTTTCATCAGTTGGTTGATTCATGTTAACAGGCAGAGTAGCTTTATCGAGATTGCTTTTGTAAAATTTATTGAAAACAGTATCGGTATAAGCACTTGGTAATCCTCCATTCTCCTGGTTATTAACATGATTCCAGGTACCGCTAACAAGGAGATTATATCGCTGGTTTTTTGAATTATACCACATAAAGAAATCAAAATTAGACATGCTTGTATTTTGATTTTGAAAATATCCAAGTGAAGCAATGCGATTATAATTCAAACCGACATTAAACCGCTCACCGATATTTTGAGTATGAATTATTTTTAAGAATTGTTCACTATTTGAACAAAGATTATAGTTGAGTTCTGTATATGGAGTATTGGTTCGATAATACTTAATATCCTCAGGTCTGAAGAAAAATAAATCATATCCATGATAGCCCACATCAGTTCCGAAATAATTGTTTGGGCTGAAGATAGTTGGAGCTGAAGCGCTTCCAAGATTGCCTAAATAGTGATATGATTTTTGAAATGCAGGATTAAAAACTTCAATTCCGCTTAAAGCGGTATCAATTTTTTGAAGTTCTTTAATTGGATTAGTTCGATTAAAATCATCCAATGTTATATACTTGACAACAGGTGTTATTTTAGGTTCCTTTTTCTTTACCGAGTCTGCATTGGCAGCAAAAAGATTTGCTTGGGTGAGGATCAATAACAAGAAGAACAGATAACGAACAACCTTCATGAAAGTTTATCGGAGAGGAGTTTCATTTCAATCCTAGGACTGATTTTTTCGTAGAGGATATTATAAACTGCACTCGTGATGGGCATATCAACACCTAATTTTTTATTTATTTCGTGGATGCACTTTACGGCATAATATCCTTCGGCAATCATATTCATTTCCAATTGTGCGGTTTTAATGGAATATCCCTTTCCAATCATTGTACCAAAAGTACGATTACGGCTGAATTGGGAATAAGCTGTAACCAATAAATCGCCAAGATATGCCGAATCATTTATATCCCTTGTTATCGGATGGACCTTATCAACAAATCTTTTAATTTCCTGAATAGCATTGGAAATAAGAACCGCAGAAAAGTTATCTCCATATCCTAATCCATGACAAATACCATTTGCAATAGCAATTACATTCTTTAAAACAGCCGCATATTCAGTACCGAAGATGTCATCGGAAACAATGGCTTTGATATATCTGCAATTCAACATTTCAGCAAGTTTTGCAGCATTATCGGTATTCATGCATGCAATTGTGAGATAAGAAAGTTTCTCCATCGCAACCTCCTCAGCATGACAAGGACCGGTTATAACTCCTATCTTATCAAATGAAATATGATAAGTCTTGTGAATAAAATCTCCAACAATCAAATAATCCTCCGGAACAATGCCTTTGATGGCAGAGAAAACTATTTTGTCTTTTAGAATATCAGCCGTTAGATTTGAAATACTTTCTTTGAGAAATGCAGATGGAACGGCGAGAATGATAATCTTGGAATTCTTGACACATTCCAAAATATCATTAGAAACCGAAACCTTGTTGGTATCAATTTCCACATCTGATAAATATTTTGGGTTATGATTGTATTTCTTAATGAAATCAACGGTCTCTTCATTGCGCACCCACCAGCTGATATGCTCGACATTATTAGATAAAATCTTAACAATAGCCGTTGCCCAGCTTCCTCCACCGATAACCGCTATTGTTGGTTTATTCATCTAAAACGTTGCTTTAACATCCATCATATCCTTGCCTCTTTTTATCTTCAAATTCACTGTGTCCCCCTTTTTGAATTTGCCAAGAGCTTTCATATACGACATCATATCGGTAACCTTCGTATCGTTCATTTGTAACACGATATCTCCTGCCTTCAATCCTGCTTTTGCGGCTGGTTTTCCTTCGGATATTCCATCAATTTTCATCCCCTCACCCTCATAAGCGTAATCAGGAATTACACCAAGAGTAACTTTAAATCGAGGAGTTTCGGTGGAGTCAACTTCTTTTGTTTTAGAGAAAACAATCTTTTGTTTTCCATCTAAATTCTCAACCAATGTAATCATAATCTTAAGAACAGAAAGCTCACCTTGATAATTGATTTTCTCTTCCGTGTCAGTTGGCTTATGATAATCATTATGTGAACCTGTGAAGAAGAAAAGCACGGGGATATTTTGCAGATAAAATGAAGTATGGTCACTTGGACCAATGCCTGATTCGGTGGTCTTAACTTTAATTCCATCACGCTTAATGGTATCAACAATTGAATGCCAAAGAGGAGAAGTTCCAACGCCGCCAATCTCCAAGGTCTTTTCATCTGGCTTTAATCTACCAACCATATCCATATTGAACATATAATCAACATCAGCTAACTTAATAGTTGGATTCTTTGCGTAATAATTAGACCCAAGCAATCCCTTTTCTTCTCCTGAAAAAGCGCAGAACAAATAGTTGTTCTTTTTTGCTCCGGATGACTTTAAATATCTTGCCAATTCAATCAATGCTGCATCACCACTTGCATTATCATCAGCTCCATGATGAATTGCTGGCTTGCCCCGATAAAGCGAGCCCGAACCCTCTCCTCCATAACCCAAATGATCATAATGAGCACCGAAAATAACGGTCGTCTTGGCACCATTATCCATATATCCTAAAACGTTATGACCAGTATGGGTTATTCTGTTAAAATCCATGGTAATACCAGCGATTAAATTATCACCCTTAAGTGCTTTTACCATCGAAGTATTTGCAAACACAACAGGAACTTTGGATGGGGTTATTTTGCTGTTGAAATCTCCTTTTGGATTATCTGCAGTAGTATCAGAATTAATAAAAATAATACCAACTGCTCCTCTTGAAATAGCGGTATCAATCTTTGTTCTCATATCTGAATAATCCCTGTATTTTGAATGTGGGGTCATCCCATCAGGGCTGGAAAGTTCAATAATAAATACTTTTCCGTTGAGATTCTTTTTATCTTTATAATCATCATAATTCACCTTTGGAGCAGAAATACCAAAACCAACATTTACCAAATCTCCTTTTACACTTCCATTAGAAGAATAAGGAAGCGGATACCAGTCATTTCCTCTTTCATAGGATTTTCCATTGATGGTAAGATTGGTGGTTTTCCCAAAATTCACCCCCTCCGTAAAAGGAAATTCCTGCAAATAACCATCCGTTCCCATCGGAGTCAATCCTATTTTCTTAAACTGTTCAATGATGTAATTATAAGCAAGTTTCTCAGCCTTCGTTCCGGTTTCGCGTCCTTCTAATTTATCGGAGGCGAGATAGGAAATGGTGGCTTTCATATTTGCCATTTCTTTGGCATCATCAATTGGTGTTTGTTGAGCATTAGCAGTAAACAATTGAACGAAAAAAGCTGCGAAAAGAATACTTAATTTTCTATACATGATTAAATTAATTTAAGTGGTTTGAAAAATATATTTTATTAGAATTTAAAACAATACTATAATTTCTCCGCCCTCATCTGTGGAAAAAACAAGACATCCTGAATGGAAGCCGAGTTGGTCATTATCATTGCCAGGCGGTCAATTCCGATTCCTAAGCCTGATGTTGGAGGCATTCCATGTTCGATGGCGCGGAGGAAATCTTCATCGAGCATCATCGCTTCTTCATCGCCTCTTAAACCGAGGTCTAATTGCGCTTCAAAACGTTGGCGCTGGTCTATCGGGTCATTCAATTCAGAATAGGCATTGGCGATTTCTTTTCCATTGCAGATAGCTTCAAATCGCTCTACCAAACCTGGTTTTGAGCGGTGCATTTTTGCCAATGGCGACATCTCCACAGGATAATCGGTAATGAAAGTCGGCTGGATTAATTGAGATTCGCATTTCTCACCAAAAATTTCATCAATAATTTTTCCGCGCCCCATTGTTGCATCCGTTTTTATTCCCATTTTATTGGCAGCAGCAGCCATTTCCTGTTCATTCATTTCAGAAACATCAACACCTGTAAAATGTTCAATCGCCCCATACATGGTATATCTTTTCCACGGACGCTGGAAGTTAATTAGGTTTTCGCCCACCTTCACTTCGGTGGTTCCATGCAGATCCAAAGCCACTTTTTCAACCATCTCCTCCACCAAATTCATCATCCAATTATAATCTTTATAAGCCACATATAATTCCATCTGCGTAAATTCAGGATTATGAAAACGGCTCATCCCTTCATTGCGGAAATCTTTTGCAAACTCATATACCCCATCAAATCCTCCAACAATCAAACGTTTTAAGTATAATTCATTGGCAATCCTCAGATACAAAGTCATATCCAAAGTATTGTGATGTGTCTTAAACGGGCGAGCAATTGCACCTCCATAAAGCGGCTGCAGGATTGGAGTTTCCACTTCCAAATATCCTTTTTGATTAAGGAAAGAACGCATGGAATTAGTCAATTGCGTTCGTTTAATGAAGGTATCTTTTACCTTATGATTAACGATTAAATCAAGATACCGCTGACGATAACGCATCTCAGGATCAGAAAAAGCATCGAAAACCTCACCCTCCTTTTCCTTCACAACAGGCAGCGGTCTCAATGACTTGCTCAACAATTTATAACTCGTAACATGAATAGTGGTTTCGCCTGTTTGAGTGATAAAAACATACCCTGTAACACCAATAATATCTCCAAGATCAAGATACTTTTTAAACACCGTATTATACATCGTTTTATCCTCCGTCGGACAAATATCATCTCTCTTAAAATACAACTGAATCCTTCCCGTCGAATCCTGAAGCTCGGCAAAAGAGGCATTACCCATAATTCGGCGAGTCATAATTCGGCCTGCAATGGAAATATTCTGATAATCCCCTTTATCGCGTTCAAAATTCTGATGAATATCGGCAGCCGAAGCATTCACCTCAAACAATTCGGCAGGGTAGGGGTTGATGCCAAGTTTAATAATTTCATTCAAAGAATTTCTTCTTATCTGTTCCTGTTCGCTTAATTCGTGAGTCATATTTTTATTTTTAGAGGCGCAAAGATAGGGAAAAAAGGGATTGGAGGTTGAGGTTAATGGATTGGTGGCGTTTCCCTAATCCCCAATTCCTGTTTTTGAAGCACATCTTCATCTCTCGCTATCAAGTTCAGTCCTGCTTTCCGCTCATATCTTTTTTTGCGAAACCTCATCTCTAATCTCAAGATCAGTTCAGCAAAAAAAGGATATCCGCTGCAATCGGGGCTAAAACGCAAGTTCATATCTCCGAATTCAGTTTCATCCCCAAACAACCTCTGAAATTATTCAGGAGTGCCTGTTTAATTTACTTCCAGGTATTAAAATTTTACCTTAATTTAAGATTTTTACTCAATTTTAAGACAAAATCCTTAAAGAGTAGGGGAAATATACCAAAGAGTAGTGGCATTATCTTAAAGAGTCATGGCATTCCTATAAAGAGTAGTGGCATTACCTCAGAGAGTTGTGGCATTCACACACAGAGTAGTGGCACTATCTTGAAGAGTTGTGGCATAATACAAGAGAGTTGTGGCACTTTTATAAAGAGTTGCGGCAATGCTTCAGAGAGTAGCGGCATTACCACAAAGAGTTGTGGCATAATACAAGAGAGTTGTGGCACTTTTCGAAAATAACAGGTCATTTTTGGTTAAAATACCCCGATATATTCAAAATCACCTCTACAACCCTTCCCAAAACTCTCCTATCTTTGCGCCCATGAAATATCTTATTTTATTCATTTGTGCGCTCCTTATATATAGTGCTTCTCTTTTTGCACAGCAATATACCATTGAAGGAACAATTCGCGATAATTCAACCAATGCACCCTTGGCTTTTGTCACCGTTTTCATCCCCGGTCAGAATATTGGCAATATTTCTGATATTGATGGCAGATATAAGCTGACTTATAATGCCCCTTTTGATTCGATTGTCTTCTCTTATATCGGCTATGAAACTTATACTTATAAGCCCAATAAAGATTTCTCGAACAAAACTCAATTTGTTGTTGATGTTCATCTCAACCAAAAACATTTTGCCTTAAAAGAAATGGTTTTTGTTGGGGGAGAGAATCCTGCAAACCGGATAATTAACAAAGCGATTGAAAACCGAGATCAGAATAATCCCGATAAACTGCACTCCTATACTTATACCACCTACAATAAATTTGTTTTCGGAACCAATGTTGATTCGATTATGAAATCATGGGCAAAACAAGATTCCCTCGATAAAGAAAAGGGTTCTGGAGCCTTGCTTCGCAAATTGGATTCTGCAAAGTATCGCAAGGATAGTCTTGAAAAAGACAGCACCCGAAAATGGACCATGAATTTCCTTACCAGTTCCTATCTCTTCCTTGTTGAATCGGTGTCGGAAAAGAAATTTCTCTATCCTGATTTCAGCAAAGAAACAGTTATTGCAAGTAAAGTTTCAGGATTTCAGAGCCCTGAGTTCTCTTTGATAGCAAGCGAAATGCAGAGTTTTAGTTTTTACAATGATTATTTTGTTTTATTGGAAAGGAATTATCTCAATCCATTGAGCAAAGGGAGCACTCATAAATATTTTTTCAACATTGAAGATACCACCTGGAATGGAAAAGACACCGTATTTATAATTTCCTTCAAACCCTTTCCCAATAAGAACTTTGAGGGGATGAAAGGCGTGCTTTATATCAATACCAATGGATATGCAGTTCAAAATGTGATAACAGAACCTGCGGAACATGCAGGACAATTATCAATGAAGATTCAGCAGCAATATGAATTGATGGAAGGGAAACATTGGTTCCCGAAACAATTAAATACCGATTTAATAGCCAAAGGTGTATTTAATGGAATCGCTGATTTAAAAGGTGTTGGCAGGACTTATATTCGAGATGTGAAATTTGATACTGCACTCAGAAAATCAGGTTTCGATGATATAACTCTCGATTATCAAACAGGAATGAAAGCGCAAAATGATTCATTCTGGAATAAATATCGGATTGATACCCTGACTTTAAAAGAACGAAATACTTATGAAGTTATTGACAGCATTGGGAAGGTAGCGAATCTCGACCGCACCTTAAAACTTTTGCTTGCGCTTTCAGATAACCGTTTTCCAATTGGAATTTTTGATTTGAATCTCGATAAGATAATTAATGAAAACCTGCATGAAGGAATAAGACTTGGTTTAGGGGTTCATACCAATAAAGAATTTTCAAAGTGGTTAATGATAGGAGGTTTCGGTGCTTATGGATTTAAAGATGAAAAGGTAAAATATGGTGGAGATATGAGCATTTTGCTATATAAACGCCGCGATATCAGGATTGGATGTTCTTATGCACATGATGTCGTTGAATCGGGAGCACAAAGTTTTTATGATGATGAGAAATCTTTTTTGAATGAAGAGTTTCGTAAATTCACAATCCGTAAAATGGATGCCATTGACGATAGGAAAGCATTCATCAGCGGGAATTTTATTAAATATCTCAAGGCAAGTATTTATATAAAAGAATCTCATACCACAGCAACCGATAATTATCAGTTTTTTAATAATGATGGAGGATTAACAAATGATTTTCACTTCACCGAAACAGGCATTGGATTGCGATATGCCTATAAAGAGAAGTTTGTAAAAGCCTTTGATCAGAAGCTATCTAACGGAACAAACTATCCTGTTCTTTGGTTAAATATTTCTCGTGGTTGGAATAATTTATTGCAGGGAAATTATACTTATACAAGATATGATTTACAAATTAAAAAGAGTTTCAGGATTAGAAATGTAGGGCGCTCCGTCTTTATTATCAATGGCGGCATAGTTGATGGAGCTGTTCCCTATCCTATTCTATTTAATGGCAAAGGTTCAGAATACAACATTGATAATATTTATCATTTATCGTTTTATTCCGATAATAGTTTTCAAACAATGGGTTTGAATGAGTTCCTCTCTAATCGTTTTCTTGCAATATATTACCATCACAACTTCGGACATTTATTATTTAAAGCAAAGCATTTTCAACCCTCATTGAGCATCGTGAGCAATGCAGGAATTGGTTGGTTAAATAATCCTCAGCAACAAGAAGGCATGCAAATAAAAACCATGAATAAAGGATATTATGAAAGTGGATTCCAGATAAATAACTTACTAAAACTGGGATTTACAAGATTAGGGATAGGTACATATTATCGATATGGACCCTACTCCGACCCAACGCCTAAAAACAACATTTACTTTAAAATATCAACACGATTCTTCATATAAAATCTTTATTCCGTATCTTTGTAATTCAATTATGACAATCCTTTTGGCAAGATGAAATCAAAGATAATACTATTCTTATTTTCGTTAATAATTCTTTCAATAATCTTTTATTCCGGCTGCACTTATGATAAACCATTAAACCTTGCCGGAAGCGGCTACCCATCCAACATTGCAAATATAATTGTAAGAAAATGTGCTGTAGCCGGTTGTCATAATACACAAAGCGCTCCAGGTGCTTCCGGATTGGATTTAACAACATGGACATCTCTTTTTAAAGGCGGAAACAATGGCTCCTCAGTAATTCCTTACCGTCCCGATTTCAGCTACATGATGTATTTCATCAACACCTATCATGACCTCGGACCATCTTTAATCCCTACAATGCCCTATAATAATAATCCTTTGACTCATGATGAGGTATCAACAATTAAAAACTGGATTTCTCAAGGTGCAGCGAACAGCGATGGCTTCGTAATGTGGTCTGATAATCCTGACCGAAAAAAGTTTTATGTCCTAAATCAAGGATGTAGAATCTGTTCAGTATTCGATCAGCAAACTAAACTGGTAATGCGTGTTGTTGATGTCGGAGATTCAGCAAATATTCTTCCTCATGAAGTCCATGTTTCTCCGGATAATAAATACTGGTATGTCATCTTTGCATCCGGTAACATCGTTGAAAAATTTGATGCATCAACAGATCAGATGATTGCAAAGATTCCTATCATGGGCGATGGAAATGCTAGAGCCTGGAACTCCAGCTCTATAACTCCCGATGGTACTCATGATTTCATTATTGATTGGGAAAACAATGGTTTAGTTGCCTATGTTGATTTGGAAAACCAAAATACTCCATTCGTTTATCAGGGTGCAGGATTCATTTATCCTCACGGCTCAACTTTGAATAATAATGGAAACACCTTATACATCACGGGCCTCTCCGGAAACTTTTATTACAAGATGGATGTTAGTGACCCGATAAATAATCCTCAGCTTCCTCAAACAATCTCCTTAAATGGTCAGCCGCCCAATCCTACATCTTCTTTAAATTCTTACGATGTAACTTTTACCCCTGATAGTACCCGATACTTCCTTAGTTGCCAGGGAACCGGTGAAGTGAGGATGGTTCAAACCTCCAATGATAGCTTGTTACAAGTTTTTCACGTCGGTGCTTTTGCTGTGGAATTAGGCATCAGCACTTCTCATCCATATTTATTTGTAACTTGTCAGGAAGATACCACAACTTATCCTGGCAAGCGTGGGAGTGTTTACATCATTAATTACAATACAAATACTGTTATAGGTTCAGTTTTCACAGGCTGGCAACCACATGGAATTGCAGTTGATGATGTGGCGCAATTAGTTTATATCACTAATAGAAATGTAAACACAAACGGACCAGCACCCCATCATACCACTGTTTGCGGGCGCGATGGATATGTTACTATTATTGATATGAATACCCTCCAGTTACTTCCGAAGTTTAATATCGAAGTATCTTCAGATCCTTTTGATGTTTCGATAAGAAACTAAGAGAAGCAAGAATGAATATGTCGCATTGCGCGAACAAACTCCAAAAGTAATTTAATGATAAACTATAGTTCCACTCGAACTAACACTTGCATTTATAAGAGTAGTGCAGTTTGCGGTACTGAAAGATCTTATTACACTATCTCTGGTTGTTTGATTAGCAGCAATATCTGCAAAACCGAAAACATCTCCAGTACTGGTGAAAAGATCATAATTAAAAACTATTTCCTGGTTAACTAAATTTTGAATGCTTACAGACAATAGACACGAATCTGTTCCGCAACTTACATAATTAAATGATTTTGATAATTGAGATACATTAAAAATTGCAACAACTTGATTGTAATGAACACTTGAGCCATTATTATCAATAAGAGAAGCGGATATTGTTCCCTCAGGGGTTATTGTGGTTGTACAATAAATGCAGGTTCCATCATCTTCCTGGGCAGTAATATTATAATTCAAGGCACTTTTATTTGTACATCCTTTTTGTTTGCACCCATTAAATAACAATACAATCCCAATCACAATGGGGATTAATATAATCAAATGTTTTGCTTTCATAGTGTATTAAAATTTAACGATTAAAAATAAAACAGTTGGAAAACTAAATGAAAAAGATTTAATATCTGTTTCAAGATTTGAATTTGCAATAGTATTGGTCGTAAAGGTTTGGTTCCCCGAAGTCTGAATCTGTGAGTCCTTAGTTAACACATTTTGCTTCTGAACAGAACTTAAATAATAATAAAGTATCTCCGTTCCTAAAATCACTCTGGAAGAAATATTAAAACCGAGGTACGCCTGTGGTCCTAGTCCGATGCGTGTTGTTTTAGTTGTTGTAACAGTGTTTGATGAATCAGTAAAACTGCCACTCACAGTCACTAAAGAATTCGATGTCACATCCGAATTATTACTATACACTAAATCCAACCCGTAACCTGCAGTAAATCTTTTTCCTAACCTGAACTTCTTACAAATCCCCAATCGCATCGCAACATCATTACTTTTCGATTCATTATTAACCGGCTCCTTATTTTGTGTATCAACATAATTAAATCCTAATCCCGCTTCAATTCCCCATCCACATTTATTCGACATAATGGTATAGGTCAGCAAATAAGGATTCCCAATAACAGTGTTGCTGTTATTCAGGTTTATCAATTGTTTCAGCAGCTCATTTGCTTGCACACCAATATATTGATCATACTTTGGTTTATTATCAGCATAATCAGTTTGCGCAATAGAAGAGTTTATCAGGCAACTTATAAAAGCTGCCAGAACAATAAGTTTTTTTGTCATAAAATAGATTTATTTAACTGTAAAAGGATCAGAGAACTTCGGATCATTAATCATCGTATAATCCGTCAAAGTATTCAGGAAAGCTATGATTGCACTTTTATCATCCGTTGTAATATTCATCTGATGCGGCTGTCCGTTATTATCTTTCAACCGAGAATCAAGATTCGGATGATTCATAATATTATGACTATAATGCTCCAGCACCTGGTCCAGTGTAGTGTATCGCCCATCATGCATATAAGGTGCACTTAAAGCAACATTACGCAAGTTAGGAATCTTAAACTTTCCATTATCAGCCGGATTACCATTCAATGCCCCAAGCCCGTTATCAGCATAATTAACATCAAGACCTATATTAACAAACCCGGGAGTAGCACCGCCACCACCTCTTTGATATCCATTAGCCATCTGAGTCTGATGGCAGCTATTGCAATTATACTTGCTGAAAAACAAATTCTGTCCCTGTGCTTCCAATCCACTCAGCGTAACTTGCCCGTTCAACGACATATCAAACAGCGTGTTTTGCGATGTTATACTTCCCACAAACGAACTCAACGCAACAGCTATATTATTAATATTGATATCACTTGTTTGAAAAGCCTTCATAAATAAATCATTATAATAAGGCATAGATTTCACATTAGTTACTATCGCCGAAACATCAACAACCCCCATTTCAGCATGGTTCAACATAGGCTTCAACACCATATCAACCAGCGATTTCTCCCTTCCATCCCAAAACAATTCTGCCGGACCATTCCCTCCATTCGATAAATTCTGAATAGGAGGCGCATTCCGCGTACCCTTTACGTTCTGGAATCCACTGCTGAATTGAACATTGTCCGAAAAAGCAAGTGATTGCTTATGGCAAGAACCACACGAAATAGAATTGTTTATAGACAAATGCCTGTCATAAAACAAAACCCTTCCCAGTGTCACCACATCATCCGATGCACCCATCGGAGAGTTGTATTGATAAGTAGTTGACGGCAATCCCAACGTTGTAACAGTAGGATTATTCGTCGTACTCCCGTCCTTTGAACAAGAGATAAAATTGCAAGCCAAAGCTGCAATAAATAAAGCGGAGATAAAGAGTTTAGATTTCATTTGTTTAGATTTAGACGGTAAAACTAATATAAATAATCCAAACTTCCTAATTTTTAGCAAAATAAATATTATCCCCATGTTTTATTTCTTCTTCCTTATTAATATATTTTCCCTATCTTTACCCCTTCAAAACAAACTTAACCTTCTTTTAAATTACATAAACATGAAAAAAATCCTTACAATCTTTTCCTTCTCATTATTAACGATAGGGATAACTACAGCTCAATCACGCCTTTGGGGAACTTGCGAATTTGGCGGTTCAAAAACTTGGGGAACAATTTATTCTGCTGATGAACCAGGAACAAATTTCCATAAAGTTTATTCCTTCGATTCATTAAATGGTGCCCATCCTGTCGGTAATCTTGTTTTGGCAAGGAATGGTAAATTGTATGGGGTAACACTTGAGGGTGGCTATGGCGACAGTTGCGTAATCTATAGTTTTGATACTATTACTTATGAAGTCAAGAATGTCCATGATTTTTTTATACATCCCCAAACAGGTTATGGTGCATTCAGTGGCTTAACAGCCGCAAATGACGGGAAATTATATGGTATTACTAATGGCGGAGGTATTTATGATTGGGGCGTTATATTTAGTTTCGATCCTTCTGATAATACATATAAGGATATTCATAATTTTAATGACTCTACAGGCGCTTCTCCGAGCGGGAAACTGTTACAATCTAATAATGGTAAATTATATGGGATGACTCCTTATGGAGGAAAATATAACAATGGTGTTCTATTTAGCTTTAATCCAATAGATAGTTCTTATTCTGATGTATATGATTTCAATCTTACAACCGGAGGCTATCCCGATGGAGGACTATTAGAAGCAAATGATGGTAAATTATATGGCGTCGCTCCTAATGGAGGTAATAATATTGACACATCTATTAGTAAATATGGATATGGTGTTTTATTTAGCTTCGATCCCTCCAATAATATATACACCGATTTATATAACTTTGATATGATTCACGGATTAGGTACTCCCATTACTTTGATTCAGACAAGCAACAATAATCTTTATGGCTTGGCATCTGGAGGTGCTGATAGTTCAGGTGTTCTGTTCAGTTTCGATATCAATACTAATACTTATACCGATGTATTTGATTTTCCTTATAGAAGTGGCTTTTATCCTGGTCAAAGTCTTACCCAATTAAGTAACGAAAAAATCATTGGAACATCATTGCTCGGTGGAGCCAATATGAATGGCTACACTTTTTCTTTTGATATTACTAACAATACATTCACAAAATTAATGGATTTTGATTCATTAATAGGAGAACATCCTTCAGGCGACATTTTAGAAACAGGAAATATTGATTATCATTGTAGTTGTGTTTTAGAAGCCGTAATGAATATTTATCCTAATCCTGCCAACACTACAATAACAATAAATCAATTCGGTGATTTTTACAATATGCACATATTAAATGTTCTTGGTCAGGATATTTATAATGAAACAATTACTGGTTTTCATTCTACTTTAGATGTTTCAAATTGGAGTAATGGCGTTTACATTTGTAAGCTGTCAAATAATAAAACTTCAATACAAGGCAAATTCATCATCCAAAAACCCTAATCCCATTCCTATGAACAAACTTTACCAAAGTTTTAAACTTTGGTAAAGTTAGCAGCATTTCTTCTTTTATAAATTTTATCTACTTTTGTCGCCTTCTATAATCAATTATTATTTGAATAATGAAATGTATCCTTATCGTATCCGTATTGATGATTTTTTCCATTTATTGCGATGGTCAAATGCAAGGGCAGAGGAAGATAGACAGTCTCGAAACGGCTCTTAAGAAATTTGAAATCGCTAATAAAAAATCTGGCAATGATACTACTTTTTCTTATGATACTGCAAGGGTCAGAATGTTGTTTGATATCGTTCAGCAGAAATTTATTCTTGCCAGGTATGATGATGCCCGCAAGGATGCCGATGAGGCATTGGCTGTTTCCATGAAGATAAATTACACACTTGGTATTGCTATTGCTTATAGGAATATTGCTAATATTTATTATGCTACTTCAAACAATCTTGAGGCATCTGAATATTATCAAAAGGCATTGACTATTAATGAACAATTGGATAATAAGTTTGGTATCGCAGCTAATCTCCAGGGTCTTGGCAATGTATATTATGCTTTGAATGATAATCGTAAGGCCTGGGACTATTATCAGCGGGTATTGTCTATTTATGATGGTTTGGGCGACCGTCTGGCGATGGCGACCATCCTGAATAACCTTGCCGGCGTATATTATAATTTGAAGGATTACCAAAATGCTTTGGTTGATTACCAAAAATCCTTATCTATCTTTGAACAAATGGGCGACAATGATGCTGCGGCACGAGATTTCGGCAGTATGGGGTCTGTATATAATGCTCAAAAGGATTATATAAAGGCATATAATTATTATCAGAAATCTCTTAGCCTGTATGAGAAGGTTGGCGATAAAGAAGGAATAAGAGTAAATCTTACAAATATCGGCAGTGTGAATGAGATTTTGAAAGAGTATCAAAAAGCGATAGATTTTTATCTGAAAGCAATAGATATTGCTAAAGAAATAGGGGATAAAAAGACTGTTGAGAGGATGAATGCCTGCATTTCCAGATGTTATAATGCACTCGGAGATACTAAGAAGGCGCAGCAGTATAATGGTAAATAAAGATTCAGGGTTACTATATTAAACTTTGGTAAAGTTAAGATGCCTAATTCCTCTATCTTATCAATTTAATTACCTATCTTCACCCCGTCAGTTTTTTTTCGCACTACCTCGCCTTGAGGTGTAATGATAGTGTTGAGTCGGTAAACAATTTAACACTATCAATTATGACTGATGAAAAGGAGTTTATTTTATTGTTGATTGCGGGTGATGCGGCAGCATGGAGGCTTTTTAATGTATTATATTTTGAAATTATTTGTGCTCAGGCATTAAAGATTACTAAGGATGAGGATGATGCATTGGATATTTGTCAGGAGGTTTTTAAAAAGGTGAATAAATGTATTAAGGATTTTAAGGGCGATTGTAAACTCTCGACCTGGATTAATAAAATCACTCATTCGGAATCGTTGAATTTCATCAAGCAAAAAGCTAATAGATTGAAGGGTTTTGTTCCTGATATTATTAATGATGATGATTCGAGTGATGCGAATCGGATTTCGGATAATTCAACACCGTTATCTTTATTGGAGTATAAACAATATAAGGAGAGGCATGATTTGGCAATTGGTAAATTAAAGGGTGATCAGAAGAGGGCTTTCGACTATATGTATTTTGATGATTTATCAAGTATTAATATCGGATTACTAATGAATAAAACTCCTGCTGCGATTGATTTATTATTATTCAGGGCAAGAGATAATATAAGGCTGCATTTATCCATCATCAAAAAAGAAAAAAAGAAAAAACCGTAAGATTGCTCACAAATTATTGTCTAAGGATTAAATGAACATCATAAATACATCGGAAAAAGGAATGAAAGGGTTGATAAACTTTATTAAAGTTCAAAATTTCAGTAAAGTTAAATCTGCTCAAAACATCTTTTCAAATGAAAAAGGCATCAAAAAAGACCATTTGCCTAAAATGGATGTCCTTTTGCCTAAGACGGATAACCATTTGCCCAAAACGGATGTCCATTTGACCAAAACGGATATCCATTTGCCCAGAACGGATGTCCTTTTGCCCAAAACGGATGTCCATTTGCCCAAAATGGATAACCATTTGCCCAGAACGAATGCCGTTTTGCCCAAAACGGATGTCCTTTTGCCTAAAAGGGGTGTCGTTTATCAAAATGGTCGGGAATACAAGAATATTCATTAATATAAACCAATTAAATAATAAATAAAATGTCAAAATTAATCAAAGTTGAAAAAATTGTCGAGGGCAAAATGAAAGCCGGGGGCAACATTGTAAACCAAAGTGTAGCAGACACAGGGAGACCTAAAAGCAGAAGAGAAATTGATGGACTTGCTAAAAAGAAAATTAAAGATGAAAAGAAAAATGCGGAGCGGATTTTAAATGCAGCTAATGAAACGGAAAGAAAAGAGAAAGCTCCGGCAGCTAAGAAGAAAGGAGGGTATGTAAAATTAAACAAAAGTCAGAAAGAAACTAACAAGATTCGCCGACAGTTTAAGAAAAAAGGTGAAATTTTAAACGATGCCGAAATCAGATTGATAAAGAAAGAAAAAAAATCGTTTGCAAAGATTGGAAGCATCAGCCAGGAGAAACATTATTTCAGAACTTTGGCACAAACAACAGAAAGAAGAGTGGCATATATTATCCTGATGGCAGTAACCCCGATTATAAAAGGCAAACTTGCAATGCCCTCGAATAATGTATTATATAAAGAAAGATCAATAGCCATGTGGCAGGTACAAACCGACAATACAAGTGGATACTATACACCTGTATTCAGCGGGCTTGCTAATTGGAATACAAAAAATGGTTTATTGGATACCGCAATTAAAAACTGGACAAAAGGAACAGGTACTGTTGCAAATGTAGAGTATGCGAGAGGATTTGTACAATTAGCACTTAATTTATTTTTGATATATATTAACGGGCTCGCATTGGCTAACCAGTTGAATGCGATTTCTATCATAGAAACGTCGTTATGCGAGGTATGTAAAACACGTTCTTCCAATCCAAAAGACTTTACCGCAAAGCTCGGACCTGGTTCAGGATGTGTTTCTCTTAAATCGGGAGTCATTAAGATTGATAACAAAAAAGTTACGAATACTTATGAATTTCAATATGGTTACATGATGGGAACAGGAATAGTATGGACAAGCATACCTTCGGGAGGAAGATGTAAAGTACTGATAGCAGATTTGCCACCTGGATTAACTTATTTCCGCAAACGACAAAGCACCGTGAAGGGCGGAACAACAGTTTGGTGCAAGGAAATTGGTCTTGATGTGGTATAAGCAGAATAGGTTATGGAATTAGGAAAATCCCCGATGAAAGTCGGGGATTTTTTCAGGAAAAATCCTCACAGGTGCAAACCTCCCGCGAGGTTTTTTCTCCCCAAAGATAAAATATCAATAATTTCCTAATAAAAATTCAACCCCCATTTTTTTATACGATAAATTTATGTAGTTTTGCGCCGCTAAAAATAAAATGTACAAGACATATTTTAATAAATTTTCCTTGAAAGCCCTCATAAAACCAATACTTCTCCTCCTTTTCACCACCTTTCTTTTCGGAAACACGGTTGTTTTTGCTAATGATGAAACCAAAAAAGAAGAATCCACCGAAAAATTCAATGCCGGAGAACTAATCCTCGACCACATCGGCGACGCTCACGAATGGCATATAGTATTAGATGTGTATATTCCGCTTCCTGTTATTTTATATGTCGAGGGCGAAGGATTGAAAGTTTTCTCCTCCTCCCATTTCGAACATGGAAAAGCAACTTACGAAGGATTCGCCTCCAATGGAAATCACATCGTAGCAGTAAACTCAGATGGCAAATTAGATGAGACCCAAACAGCAAAAATCTGGGACATCTCCATCACAAAAAATACCGCAACCATCCTGTTTTCAGTTTTCATTATGCTGTTCGTATTCCTCTCAGTTGCCAAAGCATATAAAAGAAACCCCGATAAAGCACCAAAAGGTCTTCAATCCATGATAGAGCCGATAATTGTTTTTGTGAGAGATGATATAGCAAAAGGCTCCATCGGCGAAAAGAAATACCACAAGTATATGCCCTTCCTCCTCACGATTTTCTTTTTCATCTGGATAACAAACATGCTCGGCTTGATTCCGATTTTCCCTGGTGGCAGCAACGTAACAGGAAATATCGCTATCACTATGACATTGGCAGTGTTCACATTCATCATCACCACGATAAATGCAAACCGTCACTATTGGAGACACATCTTCGCTATGCCTGGAGTACCTTTCGGAGTTCTATTCATCATTACCCCAATTGAAATCCTCGGCATATTCCTGAAACCATTCGTATTAATGATTCGACTTTTTGCAAACATATTGGCAGGACACATTGTATCCCTGTCTTTCGTTTGCCTGATATTCATCTTCGCCGAAATAAACAAAATAGCAGGATACAGCGTAACAGCTATTTCCGTTCCCTTCATGATATTTATGATGCTGCTGGATGTATTGGTTGCATTCCTTCAGGCTTATGTTTTCACATTGTTATCAGCCATCTATTTCGGAGCAGCGACAGAGGAACACGAACATCATCCTCCCCATCCCGACCCCGAACAACAATCTGTAGTGTAATTCTTTAAACTTTAAATAAATAAAAAAATGTTATCAACAATTCTCTTAAATTTAAATGAATCAGGAGCGAATATCGGAATCGGTTACGGTCTTGGTGCATTAGGAGCTGGACTTGCTGCCATCGGCGCAGGTATCGGTATCGGCAGAATCGGCGGAAGTGCTCTCGAATCAATTGCTCGTCAGCCTGAATTAATGGGCGACCTTCGTGCAAACATGATTCTGGCAATCGCTTTCGTTGAAGGAACCGCCTTCTTCGCGATGGTTATCGGATTACTTGTTATTTTCTTAAAATAACGAGCAACCAAACAAACTTGTGTCTCAACGGTTGGTTGAGACGCAAGTTTTTTAAATGATTATTAATAAAACAAATAATATAAAATGGATTTAGTAAAACCCGCGATTGGACTTATATTCTGGATGACATTGTCGTTTGGAGTGGTAGTATTTATCCTTGGTAAATATGCCTGGAAACCGATATTAAAATCCCTGAAAGACCGCGAAGGCTCCATTCAGGATGCTCTTGATACAGCCAAAAGAACAAAGGAAGAAATGGCTGCCCTTAAATCAGACAATGAGAAACTGTTAAATCAAGCAAGAGCCGAAAGAGACATCATGCTGAAAGAAGCCCGCGACACAAAAGATGCAATCATTGCCGAAGCAAAAACAAAAGCTGCAGCAGAAGCAAGTAAACTAACTAAAGCTGCTCGAGAAGCAATCAACACAGAGAAAAACGCTGCCATCGCTGAATTAAAAAATCAGGTTGCATTGATGTCAGTTGAGATAGCTGAGAAAATACTTCGTCATGAATTAGCAAATGATGATAAGCAAAAAGCGTTAATGGCCGATTTATTAAAAGGTGTAAACCTGAATTAACAAATGGCTGAAAATAAAGTAGCAGGCAGATATGCTAAATCTTTAATAGAGTTAGCGATAGAACAAGGTTCCTTGGAAGCCGTTAAAAACGACATGGACCTATTAATCAAAACCTGCGCTGCCAATCGTGACCTTTCTGCAATGCTTAAGAATCCTGTCATTCATGGATACAAAAAGTTAGCAATCATGAAAAAGCTTTTTGGTGATAAGATGAATAAGTTATCAATTGCCTTCATTGATATCATAACCCGCAAAGGAAGAGAAGAACATATTGAAGGAATTGCCCGTCAGTTTGTGAATTTATATAAGATAAACAAAGGTATTCAGGTTGCTATAATTACTTCTGCAAGAGGATTAGATGATAAGTTAAGAGCAGAGGTAATGTCAATCTTAAAAAGAGAAACAAAATCTGAAGTGGAGTTGGTAGAAAGAGTAAATAAAGATTTGATTGGAGGATTTATATTGAGGTTGGGAGATAAGCAATTCGATGCAAGTATCTCAAAGAGTTTAAGAGCGATTGCCAAGGAATTCCGAAGTAATCCTGTGTTAAAGAATTAGATTAGAAATAAATAATTATAAAATAAAATGGTAGAAATAAGACCCGATGAAGTATCCGAAATACTTCGCGAACAATTATCAGGATTCAAATCCGAAGCCCAACTTGAAGAAGTAGGTACGGTATTGCAAGTGGGTGATGGTATTGCCCGAATATATGGTTTATCTAAAGTTGAATCAGGCGAACTGATTGAGTTTGAAAACGGATTGAGAGGCATTGCCCTTAACCTTGAAGAAGATAACGTTGGAGCCGTGTTATTAGGGAGTTCCAATAACATAAAAGAAGGGGATGTAGTAAAACGTACCGGCAAAATCGCTTCAATCAATGTTGGTGAAGGGATGTTGGGTCGCGTAATTGACACCCTCGGAACTCCGATTGATGGCAAAGGTCCTATTTTAGGTCCTACTTATGAAATGCCTATTGAAAGAAAAGCTCCCGGTGTTATCTATCGTCAGCCTGTAAATGAGCCTTTGCAAACTGGTATCAAAGCTATTGATGCGATGATTCCAATTGGTCGTGGTCAGCGGGAGTTGGTTATTGGCGACAGACAGACTGGTAAAACTGCTGTTGTTATTGATACCATCATCAACCAAAAAGAATTCTACGAAAAGGGACAGCCCGTTTATTGCATTTATGTTGGCATCGGACAGAAGAGTTCAACGATAGCGCAGATAGTTAAAACATTAGATGAAAACGGTGCAATGCCTTATACCATTGTGGTTGCAGCCTCTGCTTCCGATCCTTCTCCGATGCAGTTTTATGCTCCGCTTGCTGGTGCAGCCATTGGGGAATTCTTCCGTGATACCGGTCGTCCTGCTTTGATTGTTTATGATGATTTATCTAAACAAGCGGTTGCATATCGTGAGGTTTCTTTGTTGTTGCGTCGTCCACCTGGTCGTGAGGCATATCCTGGCGACGTGTTTTATCTTCACAGCCGTTTATTAGAGCGTGCAGCTAAGGTAAATAACAATGATAAGATTGCTCAAGGCATGAATGATATTCCTGAAAGCATTCGTTCGATGGTGAAAGGTGGTGGTTCATTGACCGCGCTTCCTATCATCGAAACTCAAGCTGGTGACGTATCTGCATATATCCCAACAAACGTAATTTCAATTACCGATGGACAGATATTCCTCGAAACAAATCTTTTCAATTCTGGAGTTCGTCCAGCTATCAACGTTGGTATTTCGGTATCTCGTGTTGGTGGTAATGCTCAGATTAAATCAATGAAGAAAGTGGCGGGTACTTTAAAATTGGATCAGGCGCAATATCGTGAGTTGGAAGCCTTCTCCAAGTTTGGTTCCGATTTGGATGCTGCAACAAAATCTGTTCTTGATAAAGGTGCCCGTAACGTTGAAATCCTCAAGCAAGCACAATATTCTCCAATGACCGTTGAAAAGCAAACCGCCATTCTTTATTGCGGAACAAAAGGTTTATTGAGAGATGTTCCTGTAAAGCGTGTTAAGGAATTTGAAGTGGAATATCTGAATTATCTTGAAGTAAAACATAAAGATACTTTAACAGCTCTCCAACAAGGAAAGTTTTCTGATGATATCTCGGCAGTTCTTGAAAATGCCGCAAAGGAATTGACACCGAAGTATAAAGTTTAATTTTATCAGCATTAAAAGATGGCAAGTTTAAAAGAGGTCAGGATTAGAATCGCATCAGTTACTTCTACGCAACAGATTACCAAAGCTATGAAAATGGTTTCTGCTGCCAAGTTGAGGAAGGCGCAGGATGCTATTATTCAGATGCGTCCTTATGCTGCCAAACTGAAAGAGATCCTCGAAAACCTTTCTGAAAACTTGGATAGCAGTGCGGGTGGTGCTTATGCAAAACAAAGACCTGTAAAGAAAGTTTTGATTGTCGCTGTAACTTCAAACAGAGGTTTATGCGGTGGTTTTAATGCCAATGTTATCCGCAATATCAATATTAAACTTTCTACTCAATATGCCGCTCAAGTTAAGGAAGGCAATGTAAAGATTTTAGCCATAGGTAAAAAAGCATCTGATTATTTTTCAAAGAAACCTGAACTTTATGCAGGAAATTATAATTCCATTTATGCTGATTTAAGATTTGAAAACATCGCACCAATTGCTGAAAAGATTATGACGGAGTTTGCTGATGGAACTTATGATAAGGTGGAGATTGTTTACAACCAGTTTAAGAATGCTGCCGTTCAGAATGTAATGACTGAACAATATCTCCCAATTATGCCACCTGCTAAAGATAAAACACAAAAGAGCAAAAAACTTAATGATTATATTTACGAGCCAGATAAGGAAGAAATTGTTAATGATTTAATTCCAAAGTCATTGAAAATAACATTGTACAAAACCATTCTTGAAAGTCACGCAGGAGAACATGGAGCTCGTATGACTTCCATGAATAAAGCTACAGATAACGCTCAGGAGTTACTAAAAGCTCTGAAATTATCATACAACAAAGCCCGTCAGGCAGCAATTACAGGAGAAATTCTGGAAATTGTTGGTGGTGCAGAGGCTTTGAAAGGGTAATTTATTCCTCCTTCAATCAGCATTTCATTATTTTAAATTAGCTTTGCCAGCTAAACAAAATTATATTTATAAATGAATATACTTCTTATCGGTTCAGGGGGCAGAGAACATGCTTTATCTTGGAAAATAGCCCAGAGTCCTCATTGTGAAAAACTATTTATTGCCTTAGGAAATGCCGGCACATCCCAGCACGGAGAAAACATAAAAATCAACCCAACAGATTTTGAAGCGATAAAGAAGTTCGTCATCGAAAATCAAATTGAAATGGTTGTTGTTGGTCCCGAAGATCCATTGGTTGAAGGCATCCATGATTATTTTCTTTCAGATAAATATTTGAAATCCATTCCTGTTATTGGACCAAAAAAAGACGGAGCGCAATTAGAAGGAAGCAAAGAGTTTGCAAAACGTTTCATGCAAAAAAACAATATCCCTACTGCTGCATATCAAAGCTTCACGATAGAAACCTTAAAAGAAGGATTGGCTTATCTTGATAAACAAAAAACTCCAATTGTCCTAAAAGCAGATGGGCTGGCAGCAGGCAAAGGGGTTATTATTTCCAATGATATCAATGAAGCAAAAAAAGAATTTACAGAAATGCTTGCAGGTGCTAAATTCGGAAAAGCTAGTACTAAAGTTGTCATTGAGGAATTTCTCGAAGGAATCGAATTATCTGTATTCGTTTTATCCGATGGAACAAATTATAAAATCCTTCCTTCGGCAAAAGATTATAAAAGAATTGGAGATGGTGATACAGGCTTAAATACCGGTGGAATGGGCGCAGTTTCCCCTGTGCCTTTTGCCGATGAAATATTTCTGAATAAAGTCGAAGTGCAAATCATTAAGCCAACAATAAAAGGATTAAAAGAAGAAGGTATAAACTACAAAGGTTTCATCTTTATCGGGTTGATGAATGTAAATGGCAATCCATTAGTAATAGAATACAATGTCCGTATGGGCGACCCCGAAACCGAAGTAGTAATCCCAAGAATCGAATCCGATATTGTTGATTTATTTATGGGAGTAGCAAATGGAACATTAAATGAAAAGACACTGGAAATAGACCAAAGAACAGCAGTTACAGTTATGCTTGTTTCTGGTGGCTATCCAGGAGATTATAAAAAAGGATTCCTAATTACGGGCTTCGATAAAGTTCAAAACAGCTTGGTCTTCCATGCAGGAACTACTTTTTCAGAAGGTAAAAAAGATATTATTACTTCCGGAGGGAGGGTGATTGCAATTACTTCATTCGGAAAAGATATTAAAGAAGCCGCCGAACAGTCCTATAAAAACGCTGCCTTAATAGATTTCTCCGGAAAATATTACCGAAAAGATATTGGAAAAGATTTGATTTAGGGGAAATTATCCATTCATTGAAATGGATAAAAATGAAAAATAACCCTTCGATTAGTTTTCTTTATGAGGAACTTTACCTTTTTCTTCGTGACGGTGCTGATACTGATATATTATCCAACCTATTGCACCTATAAATCCTATTACCAGAAATATTCTGTTTGGAGTCATTTGCAAATGATTCATCACGTTAAACAACTTTTGAAAACACGAGTTTATAAAATCCCAGAAAGCATTCATATTTTTATCTTTTAATGAGGCGCAAAAATAAGTATTATTAGTTCACTGCCAAAATATTTATAACATAATTCGCACTAAAATTCAATATTGTTAGAGGTAAAAGCATAAATCTTCTGTATTTTCGCCTCATGTTAATCCGTTTTTTTAAATCCAACCAGCCTGCAACACTTTTTGCTGTTCCGGTAATAGTTTTGCTGCTATGGATTGAAGGATTCATGCATCAATCACCGCTGCCAACTTCCGATGCAATGCCCGTTTATAAACTCATTTTATTGTATTACACTCCCCGAACAGCAATCATTTATAAAATCATCGCCCTCGGATTATTGATTTTTCAAGCCATATACCTCAACAACATCATCAATAAACACGAAGTCCTCTTCAAGCGCTCCTATTTACCGGCGCTGTTTTATGTGGTATTAATGAGCCTCTTCATCCCTTTTTTAAATCTTCACCCGATTATTTTAGTAAACACACTTTTAATAATTCTGTTGGACAAGATTTTATCCTTTTATAAAACCACTTCTTTAATCACCGTTTTTCAATGCGGATTCCTTTTAGGAGTAGCCTCCCTGATTTATTTCCCTTCCATAATGTTATATATTTCTTTATTGATAGGACTGGCAATTCTTCGTCCCTATAACTGGCGGGATTGGATTGCCTCCGTCATCGGATTAACATTACCCTATTATTTCCTCAGTGCTTGGTATTTTTATTTCGATACCTTAGAGAACTTCTGGAAAATTAAAATTCCCGGATATTTCATTCATTTAATCAGGTTCGATTTCACACTCACCAAACCCATGTTAGCCCTCATAGCAACCTTAGGAGCAACCCTATTGCTGGCCTTATTCAAGCTCCAATCAAATTCTTACCGAAACACTATTAAATCAAGAAATTTCCAGGTAGTCTTATCGTTCATTTTATTGTTTTCCGGCGCATCATTTCTTTTATCTCCAAAAATCTTTCTTGAGCATTTTTGTTTAATCGCCATCCCCCTTTCCATCTTCACCTCTTATTTCTTTCTCTCCGTTAAAAAAACATTCTGGGTGGAAATCCTTATGTTTATTATTATCGGTTTATTGGTTTATAACCAGGTTATTTATCGCGTTTAAGAAACCTTCTGCAATAGACCTCTTCGGAAAAACAGTTATCTCTTACATAATAGAACACAGATGACACCGAATAAACCGATTTACACTGATTTTTAACACTAAGTAAAAAAATCCGCCCTTTTCTGTAACATCTGTGTCATCCGTGTTCTATAAATATATTTATCGAAGAAAGTTGATCAGGATTTTATCTCAAAATACCCTCTTTTTTTGGTGATTTCCTGAAAGTTCCCGCGAAAAACAGTCATTCTCAATTGCAAAATGGCCTCTTTTAAGCCCTTATACATATTGATTAACAAATATTTAGGCATTGTAAAGTTCATAAAAAAAATTAACCCGTGAAATGTTCCGTTGTGAGACCACAATGTTCCTTTGTAAGACCACAATGTTCCGTTGTGAGACCACAATGTTCCGTTGTAAGACCACAATGTTCCGTTGTAAGACCACAATGTTCCTTTGAGAGACCACAATGTTCCGTTGTAAGACCACAATGTTCCTTTGAGAGACCACAATGTTCCGTTGTAAGACTACAATGTTCCTTTGTGAGACCACAATGTTCCTTTGTAAGACCACAATGTGTCATTGTAAGACCACAGTATCCCGTTGTGAGAGGACAATATCCAATAGTAAGTACTCAATTATATTTTGTTTCCTCACAAAATTTCTAAATAACTTTACCTTTTTATCTCCAAAATGTAGGGGATTTATACATTTACAATTCTGAATCTCTTGCTTTTTCCTTACATCTGTTTCAAGGAAAAATCTTTGATATATTATATAAGGAGTTTCAATCACCTCCGCCTTGGCGTTACCAAATAAAAACCTGTACCCCATAAACGCATTATACACCTTAGTATGAGGAAATGACATCTTCATCCCTATCTGAAAATGATTTTCCCCCTTTGTAGGTTCTAAAGCAATGGCTTTTTTTATCAAATCTCTGGTATCAAAAAGATAATTGGGCTTTGTATTATTCTCATGAACCAATATTGCCAATTAAAATACAATTCTGCATTTTCAGGGGTTTATCAATTGCAACTCTTAATTGCTCTTCATTCATTTTATTTATTCAGCAAACTTGGGTAAATTAATCTACAATGGAAGGTTTAAATCATATTCGCGCTAATATAGGTGGTTTTGATGGATTCAAATAGTGAATTCGCTAAATATCACAAGATAGTTTTATATCATTTCTATTTCTTATTCTTTTTATTGCAAATAACACACCATGTGGAATGGTTTTTAATATTGCCGGGAGTAGCCATCCATATATGTCCTTCCGAACATTTAAATTTCAATTTTACATTTCTGCCTTCATAAGTTTCAGAAAGGCATTTGCCTCCATTCTTTTTGGCAATTTCTTGTATTGACTCTATGGTATCAGTATTTTTTAAAGCAGCAATCTTATACCCGCATTTTTTACACCAATTACCACATACTATGCCTTGTCCTGTTACCTTCCACGTATGACCTTCCGCACATTCCCATTCAAGAATTTCATGAGTATTTGAGCAGGCTTCAGATAAACATTTTCCTCCTTTTTCAAGTGCTAACTTTTGGAATCTTTCAATAATATTCTTTGGTATATCTCTTTTATTTTTATTGCAAATGATACACCAGATATGATGATTTTTAACTGTGGAAGGCGAAGCCCAAAATACATGTCCTTCAGAACATTCAAACTTCATTTTTGTAAGACTGCTTTCATATTCCTTCGATAGCACCTTGCCTCCTTGCTCTTTAGCAATGGCTTGAAATGTTTCGATGGTATCAAATTGTTTTGCTGCTATTCTAATATGCGCACATTTGAAACACCAGTTCCCTTGTTTAATGCTATGACCGGGTACTGTCCATTTATGTCCTTCTGCACATTCCAATTCAATAATCACACGATTTCCTTTATATTCAAAATTTAAACATTTTCCTCCATGCTTTTTGGCAATCTGATGATAAATTTCAATATCCTCTCTGTTTTTTATTCCGCACGATATTCGACCGCATTTTGGGCACCAATTATTGGCATTTTTAATTAGAATTGGGGCAGCTTTCCATCTATGTCCTTCGGCACATTCAAACTCTAATTTTACAAGATTATTTGAATATGTTGTAGATAAACATTTACCCCCTCTTTTTTTTGCGATTTCCTGAAAGGTCTCAATAGAGTCCCGGTGAAAATCTCCAACACGTTTTCGGGCACAAATGTGGCACCATTTACCTGCTCGAATATTCATTGGATTAGTCATCCATATATGCCCTTCTGAACATTGCCATTTTAATTTTGTATTTACATTAACGTATTTTTCTGACAGACATAAGCCTCCATGTTTGGCAGCATTATTTTTCATATCTTCGATGGTAAGAGGTATTGATCCTGCACAAATCGGACACCAGGTTTTATTTGTGGTTATGCTAAAACCACTTGTTTTCCATTTATGACCTTCGCCACATTCAAAATCCAGTTTTTCCTTTGTTTTTATATATTTCGTGGAAAGACATTTGCCTCCTTTTGCAATTGCAATAGCTTTAATTTTTTCAAAGCGTTCACTTTTGTCGGACTCAGCTTTCATACACTGCTTGCACCAGCCTCCCTGCCTGATAATCTGAAAATCGGCATCCCATGTATGACCTTTTTCACACCGCCATTTCAAGGGTGATGATGAATCAATATATTCTTTGCTTAAACACTTTCCGCCTTTATCCTTGGCATAATCCTGCATATCATCTATTGTGAAATTCTTTGACATCTTTGTTTAATTTTAATAGGAATAAAAAATTGCAGGTAATTATCTGTAGTGCAAAGATACTCTATTAAAGTGGGTTTATCTGATATTTTAATGGAATTAAAACCTCTTTATATTAAAGAGATGTCAAAATTGCTGCAAATAGTTTTTGATTTTTTATATTAATATTAAAAATGTAAACTAAATAATAGTAAACCCAATTTCTTTAAGATATTCAAAAGTGCAATCATAATATTCTGACTTTCTTGTATGGTCTTCAATATTGCCTTCTGGAACAACAATTACCATTCCTTGCCTTGCTCTTGTCAATAAAACTCTATAGGCATTTTTGAGGTACAATTGCCTTTCTTCTTTATTTATGTTATTCCATTTGGAACCAATAAAAGAAAAATGTTTCCATCCATTTGGAGAAAACCTAAAATCTGCATCCCATGTGACGCAAGACCAATCTAATTCTAATCCTTGAATATCAAATTCAGTTGCCACATCTTCTAAATAGTATGAAGAACGAACATCTTCTTTACCATCCAAAAACCAATGAATTGGATCTGTTGGAGATTTTACATCAATGGCAAAAGGTTTCAATCTTTGAGCTTGTGAAGAAACTACAAGTCCATAACGTTCACTTCCTCTTGCATTTTCTTTTAACCATTTTTTGGCTTTCGACAAATCTCTTGTAAGGACAATTGGGTATTTATTCTTTAATAATTGGTAATTCTTTTGAGCATCCTCAACATTTAAATCAAGAATATTTTTAATTAATAAAGATAAATTTTCTGCTCTGAATGAACGAAGTGAAACACTAAGATGAAGATCTTCTTTATAATTAACATTTTCATGATTATTTAAAAGTTTTAAGGCTTCTCCTGCGGCATATTCGCTATCCAATAATTTATCAGAAACATAAACATGCCAATCAGGAAAGGAACGGTTGAGTGAAATTATCCATTCACTAATACCAGCTTCTCCGATATTAATTTCCTGCCCACCACCAACTAAACAAACAATCACAGCCCAATCCTTATGCCTATCAAGGCAAGAAATCAAAAACTCAGGTTCGGAGAAATTAAAATTAGGTTGGTTCTTTTTCCTCTTCATAAAGTTGACCGTTTGTTCTTTATTCCAAGCTCTTTGAGCCTCATCAAAAATAGTAACATGTTCGAATGGAGGAGCTTCAAAATCTTTCAAACATTCATCTCTGAAATGATGCACATTTTGAATAACAGCTTTTACTGAACTGAATACTTCCCCTTTCTTAACTTTAATTCCTTTTAATTTATCCCTCTTTACTTTGTCCCTTGTTAATGCTTCTCTTAAAATATTTACAAGAGGACCATTACCTGAAAGAAAAACTGTTGATGATCTTTCTATCTTATTAAAGTGTTTGCCTGCTATATTTAATCCGACTAATGTTTTTCCTGCACCTGGAACACCTGTTACAAAACATATTGACTTATAAGAATTTTCTTTTGAATCTTTTATAATATTAGAAACAGAAGAACTTGTAACTTTTAAATTTTTTGCAGTAGCATCACTTCTTGAAATTTCTAATACAGAATGACCATTATATAAAGCCATCGCCGCTTCTATAATAGTTGGTGTTGGTGAATACCTGCCTTCTTCCCAATTATTTAAATTTATAGAATCGCCAACTGGAAAATTAATTACGTTTGAAATTACATCTTTCAATAATGCTGTATTAGATTTTATTGGATAGAGGATGTTGTCATTATGTCGCAATGAAATATTTATCAGTGAAAGAGCAATTTTTGCATCTGTTGAAATTAAAATTGGAACTATCAATGCATCATGGCTGGTTTCATGGAAGTTTTTTAAATCAAGTGCATAATCCATAACTTGATCAATTGCACTATTCAGAAAATCTTTCTCTCCTACTTTAAATTCAAGAATAAAGACGATATTTTTTATTATTAATACAACATCAATCCTGCTTCCCATACGAGGTATTGAATATTCAAAGTATATTTTACCATCGACATTTATCAATGCATCTTTTAATATCTTTATCTGTTGACCCCAGGCAAACTTTTGAGTTAATTCGTCTGCAAACTCACTATTTTTGCTTAATACACCAAATATTTCATCATCCTTAGTAATAAGAAAAGATTGAATTGATGCTGAATAATAATGGCGATTCATATTTATGGAATATGATTTAGGATAAAAATTAGAGAATACATAAAGACATTTGTAAAAATATTTGGGTGCGGAAAATTACGCATAATTTAATTAACAAAAAATTATCGCCTCCTCACTTATTTCACAACAGACTTTAAGTCACATAGAAAATAAAAACCTATTACCGGATTAATAAGAGTAGCTTTGCAAGCGAAATAAATAAAATAAGGATGGAAGAATTTTTTAAGCAGTTTGATTTTCCTTTTGAGAATGAGGGAAGATTTGCAATGGATAATATCGTAAAACTGGTTTTGAAGAACAGGGTTATTCAGGATATGAAAAGGGATTTGTTGAGGAATCCGAAATATAAGGATTTCTTTAATCAGTATTCGGCTGAATCGGTTGAGGCTTTTATTGACAGGATAGCGCGATTGGCTGGATTGGCTTCGGAGCATAAATATCTGATTGATTTTAAACTGGGGCATAAAATAGAGGAATACAGAAAACGTGCTGAGGCAGGATTGTGGGAAATTCAACAAAAGAAATTGTTTGACATGCAGTGTTTGTGGCGTGCCGGAAAGATTGAAATTGAGGAGGTGAAATGCAGTCGTGATTTTGTTTATTATGAAAAGAGCATCAAGACTTGTCCTTTTTTGGAGCCGATAATGGAAGATGAGGTTGAATTATACAGGCAATATATATTGACGGATGATTTTACTTATGAAATGGATTGTTTTAAATCGTGGCAGGATTATGAATCGTTTAAGGATGAATATCAGAATTCGGATGATGTATCGGAAACGCCTGAATGGTATATGTTTTATGATAGCCGGAAGGGGACAGGTTCGTATTTGATTTTGCCAGATTTAAAGGGTCCGAAGGAAGATATTTATAATGAAAAGGCGGTGAAACAGGAAAAGGAATATAAGGAGGCGATTCAATCTATTGCTCCGGTTCAGGAGAAGTATATTGACATTGATGATATGTATCAGCTTTGTATTGATTTTGCATGGGAATTTGAGGATGGACAGACGGCAGGGGATTTTCATGCATTGAAAACATTTCAAAGAATGCTTGATTTTAATAACAGGGAACGTGATTATTCAAATTCGGGGCAGGTTTGGCATGCAATTCATAATTTAGGTGATGTT
>Ga0206936_1045_pt1 | contig 41531 bp, 42 predicted proteins | sample Alteio_BWOrgHeat_14_FD_152922 | JGI IMG/M metagenome (GOLD analysis project Ga0206936, IMG submission 152922) | Enriched cells from forest soil in Barre Woods Harvard Forest LTER site, Petersham, Massachusetts, United States -... | ecosystem: Environmental > Terrestrial > Soil > Temperate forest >... | reverse complement strand
CTCGGGCATATAATCAGTGACGAACGCGCGGCGCGTGAACAGTTTGAAGCGATAGCACTGGCGCCCGAAGAAAGGCGTTGGGCATTAAAGAAGAGCGAAAGAAATAGCGATGGAGCTTATCTCGTTACATGTTCCCAAATGTGCAGGCAGTGCGCTGCTCGAGGCACTCAAGGGAATCTACGGCGAAGAGAATTTTTATCTCGATTACGAAGACCAGGTCATCCGCCCCGCCTCGCCCGTCAATATCGATCCCGAAGGTTATGTGCGTTATTTTAAAACCCTGCGCGAGCCGCTGCTTGCTGGCAAACGCGTGGCGCCGAAGAAACGTTTGGGGCGTTGCAATGCATTGGCGTCCACGCCGCCGGTAAGCACTTTGCCCGATGACGGAATCACGGTGTTGTAGGCACGCGCCAGGCGCGTGATGGAGTCGAGCAGGATGACGACATCTTTTTTATGCTCAACAAGCTTTTTGGCTTTTTCGATGACCATTTCGGCCAGTTGAACGTGACGCGTTGCCGGTTCGTCGAACGTGGAAGATACGACTTCGCCCTTCACGGTGCGCTGCATGTCGGTCACTTCTTCAGGGCGCTCGTCGATAAGCAGCACGATGAGGAAAGCCTCCGGATGGTTGGCGGTGACGGAATGAGCAATATTTTGCAAAAATACGGTTTTGCCGGTGCGCGGCTGGGCGGTGATGAGCGCGCGCTGGCCGAAGCCAAGGGGGGCGATGATGTCGGCAACGCGCATGGACAGGTCTTTTTTATCCGGGCGGTTTTCGACTTCGAGCTTAATACGGCGCTCAGGGTATAGCGGCACAAGGTTGTCGAAATTGATGCGGTGGCGCACGGCCTCCGGATCGTCGTAATTGATGGTGTTGACCTTGAGCAGCGCAAAATACCGCTCGCCGTCTTTCGGGGCACGGATTTCACCTGACACAGTGTCGCCGGTGCGCAGCGCAAAGCGTCTGATCTGGCTTGGGGAAACGTAAATATCGTCGGGCCCGGCGAGGTAGTTGGCCAGGGGCGAGCGCAGAAAGCCGAAACCGTCCTGCAGCACTTCGATCACGCCTTCGCCGAGGATGGCCTCGCCTTTTTCAGCCTGTTTTTTCAGGATGGCGAAAATCATTTCCTGCTTCAGCATGGTGCTGGCATTTTCAATCTGCTCGGCTTCAGCCAATTGCAGCAATTCGTCGGGCTTTTTAAGCTTAAGTTCCTGGAGTTTCATAATTATTTATGCGTGAAGTGATGTGGGGAAATGGGGATGGATTGTAACGGATTTTTTTGGGGAGGCAGGGGGAAAGGATGAATTCTAGGGCGAATTCCCCTTGATTTGTCCTATAAATAACCCACTAAGCCCTGTACGTCAAGGATTTTTAGAACGTCTGGGCGCAAAAGCAGGCTGGCAGGGCGATTTTCTGCCATGGTACTGTCATAATAATATCTAACCAATTGAAATATAATATTCTGCTGAAAAATCACTTGTAATTAAAGCTTAATATTTGGTGGGCATAATCTTTGTTATACTTAAATTAAATAAAACAACAGGAGCTAGTGTTATGGCCGATACACCCATTATCCTCGGACGGGTAAACGAGTTTAATAACGCCTACGTCCTCGAGCGTGAGTTCGACATCACCGATCCGCAAGCCAGGCACAAGGCCCTGGAAACACTGAAGGGCTCGGGAGAAGAACTGGCTACGTTCGACCACCACCTGTTCACCGGCCACCAGGATGGCAAGAATTTCGTTTTAACCCACATCATCGACAAGGACGGCAACGCCATCGAGCTTAAGGATGCCAGCGGCAAACCCATTACCGTCACCGTGCCGTCCGGCCCTGACATGCGCGACCTCGGCCTGATTTCAGAGCAAAAAATTGCCGAAATCAACGAGGCGATTGCCAACACGCACGGCGACTTCGCCAATCTGCATGTCAGGCAGATGGGTGTAGCACGCAGGGAGCCGGGAGAGCAACACTCCAAAAGCGGCCCCGATGATAATGAACATCTGTTCAATCGCGCCGACGATATCCGCCTTCTCAACGATGTCTCGGGCCTAAGCCAGGAAGCCAAAGACAAAATTTTAGGCCAGCTCGGGCCGGACGACCATCTGCTCTATGCCACCAACCCCGAAACCGGAAAAAAGGAAATTTCCAAATGGCATAACGAAGGCCATGGCTACGACCTCGCCAATGTCGAGACCGATAGGTTCGACAACCAGGGCAACATGACCCATCTGGATAAACCCTTCATTTCCTATCCCAACCGTCCGGTACTCCCGATGCATACTCCCCCTAACATCGAGGGGGCGGAAGTCCTGCATGGCGTGGGCACCATTGATGGAGACGAGGTGAGACGCATTCTCCGGACGGAAACAGAACATCAGCCCAATCCTATTTCAGGCCCGATCTATAAACACCACCACAATGAGCCGCTGATCGATCCGCTGAGTACCGGCCCGGTCACGGCCGAAAATGGCAAGTACGACCCGCTGGGCCACAATTTTTCAGGTTATGGCGAAGGCAAGCATTCGTCGGGGGTATTAATTGAGTTTATCAAGCACCTCAAGGACACTGATTCGCCCGTGTTTGACCCACGAAGTGCGACTGGCCCGTTTATCGAGCCGTTCGAGCACAGACAGAAACATGATTCACCCTTGTTAGGCCCTCTCCTGACTGGTCCGTTTTTTGATCCACGAAGTGCGTCTGGCCCGCTTGTAGACTACCCGCACGAGCACAGACCATTGTTTGAAAGGGGTTTAGATGAGCCTAACGAGCCCGTCATAAGGCTCAACCCCAACGACCCGAATCAGGTCGAAGCCTTGAAAAAACTAACACCGTTCATGCCCGATGGCGCACGCGTCCATATCGAAACCATCGATCCGGTTGAAGAATTGAAGAAACTGGTTCAAAGCGGTCGGCAAATCGACTTGAGCGACCCCAAAACACGTGAACTTATCGAAGCGGCTTCAAAGGGCGAAAAAATTCCCGATGAATTGCAAAAAACGTTTGATGAAAGCAAGAGCCAGCGCGGTGCCGATGGTAAGGCCCACATCACGTATATTGTTCATTCTGAGGAAACCGCCAAACAACTCACCGGAGTTTTCGAGAAGGCTGCCAAAGATGGGGTTGAGGTGACCGTTGACGTGCGCGACGATGGAACCAGGGTCGTAACACAAGACAAGGATCCTCGCGCCGTACCCACACCTCCGGGTACTCCTGGTATTCCTCTTTATCCCGAAATAAATAGATGGCTGAATGAACATTCTGGCGACGGGGAGCGCCAATATAAGGGCGGGCTGGGTTCCCCGTCAGACAATCCATTGTTCATGAACATAAGCGGGAAACGTGTGGAATTTGATCCTGAGACGCACATAGAGATAAAAAACGCAATAGAAGGGGCCAAACCTCACTTGCAAAACATGCAGCCAGCCGATGAAAGGCATCTTGGCAATGTCGAGCAGAAAAGCGTTGCTTCTACCGTAGCACCAAGTGAAGACAAAAGCCGAGGCGGGAAATAAATTGGTGTTTAAAACAACCTCGCCATGATCAACAGTAATTAGTTTATGGCCGACACCACTAACCATATTCAGCTACTTTTGTTCAAAGGCTATCTTCCAAATGGCCATTTTTTGCCGCCGCTTGTTGATCTTGTCAATAAAATGGGCGCTAACGAAAGGCTTGTCGAATATAGGCCAAATCCCGCAGAAAATCCCAAAGAAGCCTATTTCTTTAAGGCGAAGATCAGCGCTGATGGCTCCTCGGTGGTAATGACCGACGAGGTTGTGATAAGCGTGGACAAACAAAAGATAGCCGTTGTCGCTCTTGAGAAACCTATAAGCGTCCCCAATCCCAAAGCCGACCCTAACGGGCCCCCAATCCGCCATCCGGGTGTAATTTTAAAGGATGATCAGGAAAAGATTGTAAGGTCGCAACTTGATGCGGAGGTTAAAAAACATTCCGGGCTGCTAAGCTTTAACGACCATGTCAAATCCAAGGCCCTAGAAGCTACGGGAAATGTAAACCCCATGGAATTCGCGCTTACGGATGGCCCCAACGGGCCTACTCCGGGAGGGCCCGCTAATGATCGCCCAACCAGTCTAGATGTTGTGTAATTTAGAACGGCTTCACCACCACGATAATCACGATCAGCACCATCAGTACCGCCGGTACTTCGTTGAAGATGCGGTAAAATTTTTCAGATTTTGTATTTTGGTCACGCTCGAATGCTTTGCGCCAGCGTGACATCATGGCATGTGCCAGCTGCATTAAAATGACAAGGCCCAGCTTGGCATGCAGCCAGATGCCGTTTCCCGGAGCGAAGGCATTAATCTTGATGGCTAGCCACAGGCCGAAAATCCACGTCGCGATCATTGCCGGGTTGATGATGAAGCGCATGAGCTTCTTTTCCATGACCTTCAGCATCTCAGAGGCTTCGGAGCCAGCAGCCACACGGGTGTGATACACGAACAGGCGCGGCAGGTAGAGCATCCCTGCCATCCATGAGATGACCGCAATGATATGCAGTGCTTTAAGCCAGAGATAGGTTTCAGTCATCGGATGTTTCCGTGCAGATGCATTTATCGAAATTTCTCGGACAATAGCGGGTTTTTTCAAAAGAAGATACCGCTTCACTCGCCCCTGTGTTTACGCACAGGGCGGCTAGCCCTTCGATGAAAAGTTTTTCGGTGCCCAGCGCGGCAACACGCTGGTAATCAGGAATTCCACATTCGCTTGCCAGGCGCCGGTAATCGATATCGAGCTCGACCAGCGTTTCCGAATGTTCCGATACAAACGCCACGGGCACCACCACCACGGGGGTGCGAGCCGCACCGGCCCGAATTATTTCTTCCTCGGTTGCGGGACCAATCCATTTAAGCGGCCCAACGCGGCTTTGGTAACAGATGGCATAGTCAATCTCATGGATGGCCAACACGTGTACAATGGCAGCCACGGTTTTTTCCACCTGCCACTGGTAAGGGTCACCCCCGGCGATGCATTTTTCCGGCAAGCCATGAGCAGAAAAAAGAATGCGGGGCTTGCCGTGTTCAGCCGCCTTCCAGTAACTGTCGCGGATAAGTTTTGCATGAGCGGCGATTAGTCCTCGCTGTGTCGGGTAGCAGCAAATGCGCGTAGTGGGAACTTCGAGCCCGCTGTGTTTGGCCGCTTCGTCCCAATCCGCAAAAGAGGATGCCGTCGTTGTGGTTGAAAATTGCGGGTACAGCGGCAGGAGAATGATGCGGTCAGGCGCGTAGTGTTTGACATTTTTGACGACTGTGCCGCTCATCGGGTGCCAGTAACGCATGGAGACAAAAATTTTATACTCACCTTTCGGTTTTAATTCCTGTTCCAGCGCATTGGCCTGTGCCTGCGTCAGTTCCAGCAACGGGGATTTTCCGCCTATCTTCTGGTAAATGCCGCGGGCCTTGGCGGCCCGGCGGGAAGAAATGCATTTCGCCAGCAGCCAGCGGAAAGGATTGGGTAGTGAAATAATGGCGGCGTCGTTAAAAAGATTAAAAAGGAAAGGTTTTACCGAGGCCAGTTCATCGGGCCCGCCAAGGTTGAATAATACGACCGCCGTTCTCATTGTTCCTTTAGAAAATCACACAGCGCCTGCATATTTTCGACCGGTGTATGCGGCACTACGCCATGGCTTAAATTAAAAATAAAATTTTTATTTCCAAGAATGGAGAGAATTTTTTGCGCGTCTTTAAGCATCATCTCTTTATCCCCGGCCAATATTTGCGGGTCGAGGCAACCCTGCACCATCACGCTTGGCTGCAGGCTATCCCGTGCCCACTCTATGGGCACAGAGTCATCAAAACTAATCACATCCACTTTTGTCTCTTTGGCATAGGTCAGGAATTTACTGCCTGATTGCCTTGGAAAACCAATAACAGGCACATTAAAGTCCGCTTTAATAGCGGCGACGATTTCACGCGCCGGATCGATAACCCAGCGATGATACGATTGTTCATCCAGCACGCCCGCCCATGAATCAAATAATTGGATAATTTCTGCTCCGGCTTGAATCTGGCGTTTAGCATGAAGAATAACAGCCTTAGTTAAAAGAGAAATTAAATCCGAAAAAAATTCCCGGTCTTTGGCCGCAATAGCTTTAACTTGCGCAAAATCGGCACTGGATTTTCCCTCCACTACATAACAAGCCAGCGTCCATGGCGCACCGATAAATCCAATAAGGCTGGTCTCAGGCGGTATTGTTTTAACGGTGGCGCGCAGAGCGTCATACACAGGTGATAAGGTGAATTTAAATTTATCCCAGTTTAATTTTTCCAATGCGTTTCTATCTTTTACCGGAACCAGTATAGGCCCTTTGCCTTCTTCAAAACGCACGTCCATTCCTAGCGCATGCGGAATCACAAGGATATCGGAAAAAATGATGGCGCCATCCATGCCAAAACGCTCAATAGGTTGAAGTGTTGCCACTTTCGCCTTATCGGGAGAATAACAAAATTCCAGAAAGCTTTTCGTTTGTGCGCGAAGTCCCCTGTATTCAGGAAGATATCGTCCCGCCTGACGCATAAACCAAAAAGGCACGCGAGCTGTTTTTTCACCTTGAAGGGTCTTGAGTAAAATTTTCTGACTACTATTCATAAGTATTATATTTTAAGGATGTAGTAGTAGTTGGCGTCTGTATAATGTGGAGGAAATTTTATACACGATATTATTTACGGATGTAGTAGTAATCGAGTATTTGGGGATAAAAAAGAGATAGTTATTGTAAGGTATTGTAATTAAAAATTATCACCCACAGGATAATCATGGTAATAACGTTATATTCGGGTAACAATTCACAGGTTTAAACAGTTCAGTATAAACTTATCCACTTGTGGACGAACCCAGATAAGGAATGTGAGAAGGGTTAGTAAAAAAGGATCAACATTTTAAAACAAAATTCATACAAGAGTTATTCACAGCCTTATGAAAAAATTCAATCTGCATCTGGTTTCTGACTCCACCGGTGAGACGGTCAGCAGTGTAGCACGTGCCAGCGTAGCGCAGTTCGACGATGTTGAGCCGGAAGAATTCGTCTGGACACTTGTGCGTACCAAACTTCAGCTTGAAAAAGTGATCGAGGCGATCCGCGAAAATCCCGGCATGGTCATGTACACGCTTGCGGATAATGCCTTACGCGACATTTTGAAACTCGAATGTGCCAAGCGCAGCCTACCTTGCGTGCCCGTCTTGGCCAGCACGCTGGCGGAACTTTCGACTTATCTGGGCGTGGAAACGCACGCCATGCCGGGCAAACAGCATGAGCTGAATGAAGAATATTTCACCCGCGTCGATGCCATCAATTACGCCCTGGCGCATGACGACGGGCAGGGGCACTGGGAACTCGAAGAAGCCGACATCGTGCTGGTCGGCGTGTCGCGCACGTCGAAATCGCCGACCTGCGTCTATCTCGCCTATAAGGGTTTTAAAGCCGCCAACGTGCCCTTCGTGCTCGACTGCCCGCTGCCGGCAAGTCTGGAGCAGGTGAAAAAGCCGCTGGTGGTGGGCTTAACCGTCAATCCCGAACGCCTGCTGGAAATCCGCAAGACCCGTCTGCAGTCGCTGAACCAGGAAGCCGATACCAATTATGTCGATATGGAATACATGCAGCGTGAAATTTCCGAATCGCGCAAACTTTTCCATAAACATAAATGGCCGGTGATCGACGTGACCAAGCGTTCGGTGGAAGAAACCGCGGCGACCATTATCCAATATGCCAGAAAACACCAGGAAAAACTGGAGAAGCCGGATGCTTAAGGCCGGTGTTATCGGTTATCCGGTAAAGCACAGCCTGTCACCAAAACTGCATAATCATTGGCTGCGCCAGCTGCGTATTGAAGGGGAGTATGTCGCACTGGAAGTAAAACCAGACGACTTGGAGAAGGAAATCAAATCGCTTTCCCAAAGGGGCTTTGCCGGCGTCAACCTGACCATTCCGTATAAGGAAGTGGCAGTAAAAATGCTGGATACAGTCGATGACAAGGTAAAGGCAGTTGATGCGGTGAATACCATCATTGTTCAAGAGGGAAAATTACAGGGAACCAACACCGATATTTATGGTTTTACTGAAAATATCCGCCCTCATCTGCCTGCAAAAAAAAATAAAGCAGTAGTGTTAGGAGCGGGTGGTGCTGCGAAATCGGTATGTAAAGCCTTGCTGGATTTAGGCTTTACTAAAATTATTGTTCTTAACCGCACGCATGACAAGGCAATTGTTCTTGCCAAACAGTTTAAAAATACACTGACTGCAGAACCTTGGGATACACGCTCAATCACTCTTGCTGATACAGACTTGCTGGTCAATACGACAAGCCTTGGAATGGTTGGCAAGGAGCCGCTCGACATTGATTTATCGGCTTTGCCCACGCACGCATTGGTTACCGATATCGTCTATACCCCTTTGATAACGCCGCTTCTGGCCGCCGCCAAAGCGCGTGGCAACCCGATTGTCGATGGGCTGGGGATGCTTATTTATCAGGCCGTGCCCGGGTTTGAGGCATGGTTCGGCAAAAAGCCGGAAGTGACGCCTGAGTCACTGGAGCAACTCAAACGGATGCTGCTTTCATGATCGTCATCGGGCTTACCGGCAGCATCGGCATGGGAAAGACGACGCTGGCGCGGCAGCTGATGGCGCTGGGTGCAAAAATATGCCACGCCGATGTGATCGTACATGAGCTGCTGGATACCGGCGGTGAGGCGGTGGCGGTTGTGGCCAAAACCTTTCCCGGCACGGAGAATAAAAGCAAAATCGACCGAAAAAAACTCGGTGAAATCGTATTTAACAATAAGAAAAAACTCAAGCAACTCGAAGCCTTGTTGCATCCGTTGGTGGTGGGGAAAGAAAACGAATTCGTCACCCGGCAATTGATGCTTGGGGCTAAAATGGCGGTGTTGGATATTCCGTTGCTGTTTGAAACAGGGGCGGAGGCGCGCTGCGATATTACCATTGTGGCCAGCGCCCCAGGCTTTATACAGCGCCAGCGGGTGATGAAGCGGCCCAACATGACGCCGGAAAAATTTCGCTCCATCGTTGCCGCGCAGATGAGCGATGGCGAAAAAAAAGACCGCGCCGATTTTGTGGTGTCCACGGGGTTGGGCAGGGCGTATAGTTTCCGGGCACTCCTAGAAATTGTAAGGGCGATTCATGCGTGAAGTCATACTCGATACGGAAACCACGGGCGTCGACCCGGCCAGCGGTCACCGTGTGGTAGAAATCGGTTGTATCGAATTGATTGATGGCGTGCGCAGCGGCCAGTTTTTCCAGGCCTACCTAAACCCCGAGCGCGACATGCCGGAAGAGGCCTTCCGCATCCACGGTATTTCCGGTGAATTCCTGAAAGACAAGCCGGGTTTTGCCGAAATCGTCGATTCCTTCCTGACATTTATCGCTGACTCGCCGCTGGTGATTCATAATGCCGCCTTCGATATGCGCTTTATCAATGCCGAACTGGAGCGCGTCGGTTTTCCGCCGCTGCCGTTTGACCGCGCCATTGATACTGTCACTATGGCGCGCAAGAAATTCCCCGGCTCCCCGGCTAATCTCGATGCGTTGTGCAAACGTTTCAATATCGACTTAAGTTCGCGCACTAAACACGGTGCGCTGCTAGATTCGGAGCTGCTGGCGGAAGTCTATATTGAATTACTCGGTGGCAAACAGGCGGCGTTGGCGCTCGATGCCAACAAAAACAGCGATGCCCAGGCATTGGCTAAAGCCGAAACAAAATCTGCCCTCCCGCCGCGTGAATTTCCGATATTGCCTGAGGAGATCGAGGCGCATGAGTTAATGTTAGGCAAGCTCAAAAAACCTATCTGGACGAATTAGAGCGATTCCTTTAGCCCTGCGCGTCGTTATCCTTCGGGCGCGGTGTACTCACGTATTAAGCTATACGCTCCGTGCACCTTGCCTCGGCTGCCTAGCGCAGAACTAAAGTAAAACGCTCTAGAATCTTCTTATATATTCGCACAATAAAAAAGGGCTCCTTTTTCAAGGAGCCCTTTTTTTTAGCGAGTTGCTACCGAACTACTTTACGTTGAGTTCGATTTCAACGCGACGATCGGGTTGCAGGCAAGCGATAAGAGCTTTCTTATCTTTCTTGGCATCGATATCGCTGCAGCTTGCAGTGTTGCTTTCGCCCAGACCTTCAACATGAACCTTGCGGGTCTTGAGGCCTTTGGTGGCGAGGAAAGATTTCACAGCTTCAGCGCGACGGGTCGAGAGTGACTTGTTGTAGCTGGCTTTGCCAATGGTATCGGCATAACCGGCGATGTCTACGCTTTCAACTTCTTTGGAATCTTTGATGATCTTGGCGACTTCATCAAGCTTCTTCTTTTCCTTGGCGGTCAGAGTCGACTTGTTGAATTCGAAATACACGGTGCGCTGTTCTTTGCTCAGGCGCGATTCAATGGAGCGCTTGGAGATTTTGCCGCATGCATCTGAAGGGGCGGTCCACTTGGTGATGACGCAGTTGCCATCGCTTGAGGTGACGACGTTGCCATTAGAGTCCTTCACGCTGACAGGAACCATCTGGGAAGCCATAGCGGCTGCCGGAACCAGCATCAGGCCGATAGTTGCCAGCAGGCTGGCCTTCTTAAGATTAATCATGAGCATTATCCTTTTTATTAGTTAAAACAGTAAGCCTAGGGAATCACTATATGAATCGGGAAAATAATGGAAAAGCCCTGCAAACGCAATGCCTATTTTGTAACGGGACTCAGCCGCTGGCTAGGTCATTTATTATTATATATCATAATATTATAGCGATATCAGGCCCATGCCTGTGGCATTTTGCCTCATGAATTTAGAGAAGTGATGCCAGATTGCCACAGATGGGAATTCAGCCCCGAAAATGGCTGATTACCTTGCTGCGCTGCAATAGGGTCAGGCCGCCGCGCCTTCGTTTTTGTTCTGGATGTAGAGTGCTTGGAAATCAATAGGATCGAGCATGAGCGGCGGGAAGCCGCCATCGCGTGTTACGTCAGAGATGACGCGGCGGGCAAACGGGAACAGCACAAACGGACAGTCAATCATGATGAGCGGCTCGATGCGGTCTTCAGGGATATTGGCAATCTGGAAAATACCGGCATAGGCCAGGTCGACCAGGAACAGCGTGTTGCCTTCCGTGGTGGCGCGGGCGGAAATATGCAGCGTCATCTCATAAACATTTTCCTGCAGCTTCTGCGCCTTGAGGTCAACATTCACCTCGATGGCAGGTTTATTGTTCACCAGCAGCAGGCTTTGCGGGGCGTGCGGGTTTTCGAACGACAGATCACGGATATACTGCCCTTTGACGGTGAAGCTCTGGACAAGACCTGGTGGCGGTTGTGGGGCCATTATTTTATTCCTTCGCTGGCAAAAAAAATCTATGATAAAAGCGTATATACAAAAAACTCACACACGACAAATGGTTTATGTCTGAAGGCTTCCCTTATGCCGATATCGTTATCCTGGCGCTGATTGCTGGGTTTATCCTGCTGCGACTGCGTAGCATTTTGGGCGATAAAACCGGTAACGAAAATAGCGATTTTTTCAAGCGCGTGGCTGCCGCTCCCAAATCCGACGAACCGATTGTGCAGCTGGGTGCCGCGCTAGCCAAGCCCAAAAAGGAAGAGCCTGATATTGCCATGGCGGGGCTTTCCCCCGCAGTGACGGGGATTATTTATGCCCTCAAGGCTAAAGACCCGCAATTTACCGCCACCGGGTTCCTCGAAGGCGCGCGCCGCGCTTTTGAAATGACGTTTGATGCTTTCAAGGAAGGCGACAGGCCGACGCTGAAAATGCTGCTCGCCGATGCACCGTTCCAGCATTTCTCCACCGAGCTCGATACGCGCGAAAAAACAACCTACGCATCCGAAACCACCTTGGTGTCGGTTGCCCCCAAGGAGATTACACAGGCGGCGCTTGATGGAAGTGTCGCTCGCCTCACCGTCAAGTTCTTAAGCGAGCAGGTGACAGTAGTACGTGGCAACAAAGGCGAAATCATTGAGGGCGACGCTTCGGCAGTACACCATGTCGAGAATGAATGGACGTTCGAGCGCGATACTGCTTCCAAAAACCCCAACTGGAAAATTACCGAGACGTGATTTCTACTGGGCTGACCGACTTTCTTGCAATGCTGCGCTTCCGGTGCTCACGTACCGTAGCGTACGTTGCGCCCCGGTTCTCGCATTGCTTCGCATTCGGATTCAGCCCAGCGAAATCTGGCTATAAAAAGGTCTTTGCGCTTTTGTTGATGGCCATGCTCACCGCCTGTGGCCAGGCCGACCATTTCGGCGCACATCCCACAAACTATCCAGCGCTGCAAGGGTGGCAGGACGATGACCATGCGGCGGCGCTTTCCGTGTTCAAAACATCCTGCCCGGCGCTGGAAAATCATTCTGTCTTAGCCTCGGGCAGCGGTCTGGAGGTAAATTCCTCCGTCTGGCAATCGCTTTGCACAGAGGCGGAGCAAATTCCGCCAGGCGACCGTGAAGCGGCACGACAGTTTTTTGAGCGGCGCTTCGTGCCCTACCGCGTCAATAATAATGGCAAGGAACAGGGGCTGTTCACCGGCTATTACGAACCGGTGCTCTACGGTGCATGGCATAAGGGCGGCGATTTCCAATACCCACTCTACCTGCCACCGTCGGATCTTAAAAACAGCAAGCCTTACTACACGCGCGAGGAAATCGATGATGGCGCGCTGAAGGGCCGCAAGTTGGAAATCGTCTGGGTAGATGACCCGGTGATGCTATTTTTCATGCATATTCAGGGCAGCGGTCGCATCAGGCTCAAAAACGGCAAGGAAGTGCGCATCGGCTATGCCGACCAGAACGGTCAGGAATATGTGGGGCTGGGGAAAATCATGGGCGATGAAAATCTGCTGCCCAAAGATCAGATCAATTTTTTCACGCTGCGGCAATGGCTCTATGATCATAAAGACCAGGCCTTTGCCATGATGCAACGCAATCCATCGTATGTGTTTTTCAAAAAAATAGATGGCCCCGGTCCTATCGGTGCTGTCGGCACCCCGCTGACGCCGAAGCGCTCGATTGCGGTGGATAAAAATTATATCCCTTATGGTCTGCCGCTGTTTATGGAAACCGAATTACCGGCGGAACCTCAGGAAAAAACCGTGCCCTTTCACCGTCTGATGATTGCGCAGGACACGGGCGGGGCAATCCGCGGCCCGGTGCGCGCCGATATTTTCTTCGGCTCCGGGGAAGACGCCGAATATCTGGCGGGCTACATGAAAGGCCATGGCGTGTATAGTTTGCTGGTGCCGAAGGAAATCGAATCCCAATTGCCTCACTGATATGGGCAAGGATAAAAACCGTACCCTGACACCTGAAGAAAAAAAATTATGGGAGCTTGTCACCAAAGACGCGCAGCCCATCGTCACCGTTAAAACAGAAAAGCAAACGCTGCCATTGGTTCCGGAAAAACGTGGCGTTGCTCCTGTAAAACACGGCGGCGCACCCGGTGCGCTAGCGGTGGGCGAATATGCGGGGGTGGACCGCAACACCGCCGAGCGTTTCCGCAAAGGCGAATCGTCCATCGACGCCACGCTGGATTTACATGGCATGACCGCTGCCCGCGCGCATACGGCGCTTGAGCGTTTCATCCAAAGCCATTATGCACAAGGCTCCCGTCGCCTGCTGGTTATTACCGGAAAGGGAAAAGAATCGCCGGGCATCTTGCGCCAATCATTGCCGCAATGGTTGAATACGGAAATATTGCGGCCGATGATACTCGCCATTGATATTGCCAAGCCCAAGCATGGCGGTAGCGGTGCGTATTATGTACTTCTCAAAAGAAAACGATAATTATTGGCCGATGGAATCCGCATCGTGGCGCAGTGTGCTGGGGGGCGCGCCGGCAGGACGCGAAATGGCGCGCGCCACGGGAGCATAGGTCGAGGCGCCATTTTCAGCGTCAGCCACCAGCAGCGGTGGCGACGGGTCGTCGGGATAATTTTCGCGGAAATCGTCGCTGGCCTGCTGGTAATCAAGTAGACGCTCATTGATCATGGTGGTGCAGGTGGAAGCGCTTTTTATATAGCGGTTAATCGAAGGCAGCACCCAGTAATAAGCACCCTGCGGATAATACTGGTTCAAATAGCTGATGATGATGGCGCCGTAATTTTGAGCCGAGACGCGGGTATTTTTGCACATTTCCGATGCCATATATACCATGGCCATGCTGTGGGTGAAATGCTCAACCACCATATCTTCAGCCCGCGCCTGACGCGGGGCAGCCAATAAGAGCAGGACTGCAAGAAGTGGTAAGGATATGGCGAGGATGGGGCGCATATAGGTAGTATGAGCGCAATAATATAACAAAAAATTAATATAATTCAGCTATTTAATAGCATTTAATATAAAAAAAGGAAGTATTTTATTAAATAATTTCCACCTAAATCAGCGTTTTAAACACGTTTATAAAGGATGGCAAAGGCTCTTTCTCGCCTAGGGTAAAGCATGCTATGTGTAGCGTCATGATAACGTTCGAAGAAAAACCCCATATTCTCGTCGTCGATGACGATGACCGCTTGCGCAGTTTGCTAAAAAAATATTTGAGCGAGCAAGGTTTCATGGTGACGGCGGTAGAAAGCGCCGCCGAGGCGCGCCGGAAAATGGCATGGTTTGATGTTGATATCATCGTGCTTGACGTGATGATGCCCGGAGAAACCGGGCTGGAGTTTCTGGCATCGCTGGGAAACACTCGCCCTCCCGTGCTGATGCTTTCGGCCATGGGCGAAACCGAAGACCGCATCAAGGGTCTCGAATTCGGCGCCGACGATTACCTGCCCAAGCCCTTCGAGCCTAAAGAGCTAGTGCTGCGCCTGAAAACAATCCTGCGCCGCACCGCCTCGCTTTCGAAAACAATCACCTTCGGCGATTTCGTGTTCGATATTTCTGCCAGTCAGCTCAAGCGTGGTGGCGAACCTATCTATCTGACGTCAAATGAAAGCGCCATGCTGAAACTCCTGGCCGAGCACGCCGGCACACCGGTGACGCGCGAGGATTTGGCCAGGCTGATGCCCGGCAGCAGCAACGAGCGCAGCGTCGACGTGCAGATAACGCGCCTGCGCAAAAAATTCGGCGAAGAAGGAAAGTCGCTGTACCTGCAAACGGTGCGCGGCGCTGGCTATGTGCTCTATGTCAGTGCGGGCCCGGTCGGGGGTGGCAAATGATCGGGAAAACATTCTTGCCCAAAAGCTTGTTTGGCCGCGCGCTGCTGATTTTGATATTACCCACCGTGCTGACGCAGCTGTTGATGGCGTATATTTTTTTCGACCGGCACTGGGACAACGTGACTCGCCATTTGTCAGAAGCTTTCGCCGGCGATGTGGCGTTGATAATCGACCAGCTTAAAACTATCCCCGAGTCGCATCGCGCAAAGTTGATAAAGGACTTTGAAGAAGATACCAGCACCAGCGTGAACCTTGACCCGCCGGAGGCTTTCAAGCCCGAATACGCTACACATGAATTCCCCGAATTCCAGGAATTTCTGCGCCATAACGGCGGCGAAAAATTCACTGTGCGCAAAATCGATAACAACACCACCATCGAAATTCGCGTCCAGCTACCCAAAGAAACATTGAGGTTGGAAACTACGGTCAAGCGGCTCGAGAGTCGTACTACGGTGATTTTCATCTGGTGGATGATCGGCGCTACCAGCGTATTTTTGCTGGTGGCGGTGATTTTCCTGCGCAACCAGATTCGCCCCATCCGCAGACTGGCGGAGGCTGCGGATAATTTCGGCCGCGGCGTTGATATGCCTGATTTTCGCCCCTCCGGCGCCAACGAGGTGCGCCGCGCCGCCCGCGCCTTCATCGTGATGCGCGAACGCATCAAGCGCCAGATCCGCACGCGCACCGATATGCTTTCGGGCATTTCGCATGATTTGCGTACGCCGCTGACGCGCATGAAACTGCAATTGGCGATGCTGGGTGAAAAAGAAGGCGCAAGCGAATTGCGTGCCGATGTGCAGCAGATGGAGCATATGATCGGCGAATATCTCGATTTTGCGCGTGGCGAAGGTGGCGAGGAGGCTGTGCGCACGCCGTTGCGCGATTTACTGGAAGACGTGGTGCGCGACTATCAACGCCTGAATTCCAAAGTGACATTTGCCGGCGGTGAGATGATTTTTACCAGTTTGCGTGTCAGCGCTTTCCGGCGCGTGCTGCATAATTTAATCGACAATGCCCTGCGCTACGGCAAAAGCTGCACCCTTACCCTGCGCCGCACTGTCAATTACTGCGAAATTTTGATCGACGACGAAGGCCCCGGTATTCCCGAGGACAAGCGCGAAGACGTGTTTAAGCCGTTCAACCGCCTCGACCCTTCGCGCAATATCAAAACCGGCGGGGTTGGGCTGGGGCTGACGATCGCGCGTGACGTGGTGCTGGCGCATGGCGGTGCAATTTCGCTTGAAACATCTCCGTCGAATGGCCTTCGCGTTATTATAAGGCTGCCGTTATGAAAACAGAATGGATGCAATGGCCCGAGTCAACAGCACTGGCAGGCGTATTTAAAAAAGACGAACTGCGTTTCGTTGGCGGATGCGTGCGCAATGCGTTGCTCGATATTCCAGTGACTGACGTCGATGCAGCGACACCGTTATTGCCTGACAAAGTCATGCAACTGCTGCAAGCAGCTGGGATCAAAGCCGTTCCTACGGGCATTGAACATGGTACGGTGACGGCGGTTATCGGCAAAAAACATTTCGAAATCACCACGCTTCGCAAAGACACGTCGTGCGATGGGCGACACGCCGTCGTCGAATTCACCCGTGATTGGAAAGAAGACGCTTCCCGCCGCGATTTCACCATGAACGCGATCTATCTTTCGCCCGAGGGCGAGATGTTCGATTATTTCGGCGGCGAAGCTGATGCCAAAGCCGGGCGTGTGAAATTTATCGGCAAACCTGAAGATCGCATCAAAGAAGATTATCTGCGCATCCTGCGTTTTTTCCGCTTTTATGCCTGGTATGGCAAAGGCGAGCCTGATTTTAATGCTCTCTCGGCCTGCGTCGCCAGCGCCGAAGGCTTGAAATCGCTATCTGGTGAACGCATTGCTCAGGAAATGTTCAAACTGCTTTCCGCGCCTGCGCCCTACGAAACGCTGGGACTGATGCGCGGGCACGAAATTCTTTCGCGCCTGCTGGGCGGCGCAGTGAATTCGCTCGAACCCATCGCGCGGCTGCAGCGCGTGGAGACCATGATGGGCAGGCAGGCCGATGTGCATGTGCGACTGGCACTGCTGGTGCCTGGCCAGAAAATGCTGGAGCATGTCATCTCCGCCTGGAAGCTTTCCAATGAAAGCAAAGATCATCTGCATATGCTATTGGTGCTCTCGGGCCGTCTGCATATCGGCGCGAGTGTTTCCGAGCAGAAAAAGCTGTTGCGGCATTTGCGAGCACCACGGTTCAAAGAGCTTGCGGTGTTGCACTGGGCGCTCGATGGCGACGTAGATGCCTCGCGCAAACAATTTGAAGCGATGTTGAAACTTGCCGATACATGGGTTATCCCCGAATTCCCGGTGACAGGAAAAGACCTGCAAGCCCAAGGCATGGCCGAGGGCAAAGCTTTGGGCGATTGTTTGCAGTCGCTTGAAGTAACATGGGAAGAGAGCGATTACAGGCTCACGAAAAAAGAGCTTCTGGCAAAAAAATAAACGCCCGCACCCGCAAGGTGTTATTTTTCGGCGACAACCGCTTCGTCGAATTTTTCACCGGTAAGGTTTTCTTCAAGCGCATAGCCAGCCGAGCGGACGGTGCGGATTAAATCGGGTTGCTGACCATCATAATCCAGGCTTTTACGCAGGCGGCGCACATGCACGTCCACGGTGCGCAATTCCACGTAAATATCATGCCCCCACACCGCATCGAGCAGCTGCTCGCGGGTAAACACGCGCTTGGGGTGCTCAAGCAGATAGCGCAAGAGCGAGAATTCGGTAGGGCTTAAATGTACTTCGGCATCGTTGCGGGTGACTTTATGGCCGGCTACATCCATTTTGATTCCGGCAAAGGCCAGCAGTTTTTCCGACAGCGCCGGGCGGAAGCGGCGGAATACGGCGCGGATGCGGGCGATGAGCTCGGCGGGCGAAAACGGTTTGACGATATAATCGTCGGCGCCGGCGTCCAGGCCGCGGATACGGTCGCCTTCTTCGCCGCGGGCGGAAAGCATGATGATGGGGATGGCTTTGGTTTCCGGGCTCCAGCGCAGCTGGCGGCAGATTTCAACGCCCGACATTGAAGGCAGCATCCAGTCGAGCACGATGATATCGGGTTTGTAATCCTTGACCATGCCCACGGCTTCTTCACCATCGCCAGTGGAATAAACACGGAATCCTTCACGTTCCAAATTGTAACGCAACAAGGTGACGATGGCGGTCTCGTCTTCAACAATTAATACCGATATTTCCAAGTGACCGTCCTATTGGTTGTTTTTAATTTGTATTAATCACGCCAATCTAGCATAAGACTCTGAGAAAACAAGGGAGAGTGGCATTTGAATAGTAAACTTCGTCTGGCACTGGATCTTTCGCCGCTTTTGGTCTTTTTTCTGGCTTATCGTTTTGCCGGATTGCTGGCTGCTACCGCCGGTCTGGTGGTCTTTACGTGTATGGCGCTTGCCATTGTTTATATTTGGGAAAAACGCATTGCGTTGATGCCGCTCATCTCTGGAATCGTGGTGACGGTCATGGGCGGGCTGACATTGTATCTCAAAAACGAAACTTTTATCAAAATAAAACCCACGATTGTTAATCTTCTCTGTGCGGGCATTTTGCTCGGCGGGATGTATATGGGCAAGCCCATGATGAAATTTCTGCTGTCGGACGCCATGCAGTTACAGGAAGAAGGCTGGCGGAAACTGTCTTTGCGCTGGGGCTGGTTTTTCGTGTTTCTGGCGGGGTTGAATGAAGTGATATGGCGCAATTTCCCCACCGATTTCTGGGTCGATTTTAAAGTCTTCGGCGTGCTCTCGCTGACGCTGATATTTACGTTATGCCAGATTCCGCTGGTCAAAAAATACTGGATCGATACGCCGTTATAAGCCTTTATTGGCTATATCGCTGCGGCAGAAGCCTTCCGGCCAATCGATGGCAGACACCGCCTTGTAAGCGACATCGCGTGCTTCTCTAATGGTTTTCCCCGTGGCCGTTACGCCCAGCACGCGTCCGCCGACGGCAACAATGTCGCTGCCGCGTTTTTCCGTTCCGGCATGGAATATTTTAACGGCGGGAGCCCCGCCCGCCTTTTCGAGATTCTTTATGACAGAGCCTTTTTCATAAGTACCGGGATAGCCCTTCGAAGCCATCACTACGCAGACAGCTGCTTCATTGCTGAATGAAATTTTCACTTTATCCAGCCCGCCATTAGCGCAAGCCAGCAGGGCGGGATAGAGGTCGGCATTGAACCGCGCCATCAGCACTTGTGTTTCCGGGTCGCCGAAGCGGGCGTTATATTCCAGCAGTTTTGGGCCCTGCTTCGTCAGCATCAGCCCGGCAAATAACACGCCTTTGAACGGGCAGCCCTCTTTTTTCATGGCCTCGACGGTGGGCAAGATGATGCCCTGCATCACGGTTTTGCGCAAAGCATCGGTCATGATGGGCGGCGGCGCATAGGTGCCCATGCCGCCGGTGTTGGGGCCTTTGTCGCCGTCGAATGCGCGTTTATGATCCTGCGCATAGCCGAATTCGATGGCGGAAGTGCCGTCGGTCAGGGCGAAGAAGCTGACTTCAGGTCCTTCTAAAAATTCCTCGATGATGATGGATTTTCCGCTATCGCCGAACGCACCGGAAAACATGCTGTCGATAGCTTCCAATGCCTCGCTCTGGCTGTTGGCAACGATGACACCCTTGCCCGCCGCCAGCCCGTCGGCCTTGATAACCAGCGGGTAAGTTTTATTTTTGAGAAAATTTTTGGCGGCATCCGGACTAGTGAAAAATCCATAATCGGCGGTAGGGATGCCGTATTTTTTGCATAAACCCTTGGTAAAGCCCTTGGAGCCCTCCAACCGTGCCGCCATTTTGCTCGGCCCAAAACAGGCAATGCTTGCAGATGTTAGTTTATCAGCGAGTCCTTCTACCAGCGGCTGCTCGGGGCCGATAACGACTAACGATATGGCCTTCTCGCGGCAAAATTCAATAATTGCCTCAGTTGTCGCCAGCGTAAGACAGGTGACATCCTGGCTGATGCCGCCATTGCCCGGCGCGCAGTAAATCTGGGCCACCGAGGGGCTTTGTTTCAAGCGCCAGCATAGCGCATGTTCGCGTCCGCCGGAGCCTATGACTAAAACATTGTTCATTTTATTCATCCTGCTAATCTCCTTCAATGCCAGAAACCATGCAGGACTTCAACCCAAACCCGCCGGTCTATTCCGTCAGCGAAATATCGGGCGCCATCAAGCGCGTGCTGGAAGACCATTTCGGCGTCGTGCGCCTGCGCGGGGAAGTCTCAGGCTGGAAAGGCCCGGCCAGTTCCGGGCACGCCTATTTTTCGATCAAGGACGAAAAATCCGTGATTAATGCCATTTGCTGGAAAGGCACGTTGCCCAAACTGGCACAAAAGCCGGAAGAGGGGCTTGAGGTCATCGCCACCGGCCGCATCACCTCCTACAATGGCAAATACCAGATTATCGTTGAGCATATCGAGCCCGCAGGCGTCGGCGCGCTGATGGCACTGCTTGAGAAACGCCGCAAACAGCTTGAAGCCGAGGGGCTGTTCGACGTAGGCCGCAAAAAACCCCTGCCGTTTTTACCCTCGGTCGTTGGGGTCATTACGTCGCCCACCGGCGCGGTGATTCGCGATATTCTGCACCGTATCGGCGACCGTTTCCCCGTGCATGTGCTGGTGTGGGGCGTTCCGGTGCAAGGTGAAGGCGCGGCAGAAAAAATTGCCGAGGCCATTGAAGGATTCAATAATCTACCTGTGGGGATTCCCCGCCCCGATGTAATCATCGTCGCCCGCGGCGGCGGGTCGATTGAAGATTTATGGGCGTTCAACGAAGAAATCGTGGTGCGTGCCGCAGCAGCAAGCGCCATTCCGCTCATCTCAGCAGTGGGGCATGAAACCGATACAACGCTGATCGATTTCGCCTCCGACATGCGCGCCCCCACGCCGAGTGCTGCTGCTGAAATGGCTGTGCCGGTGCGTGATGCCCTGACGCAGGGCGTGCGGGAATTTGATGTGCGGCTGATTGGCGCTATGCAGCGTGTAATAACGCAAAAACAGGAACAACTCACAGGGCTGGTGCGCGGCCTTCCGCGTCCCGCCCAACTTCTGGAGACGGCTTCGCAGCGGCTGGACGACTGGGCAGAACGCCTGGGAGCAGCGCCCCTGGCTATGGTTATCCGTAAGCAACAACAGCTGGTGGTTATCGCCGCAGGCCTACGCCCTCAGGCACTTTTAAACGAAATTAAAATGCGGGAACAAAAACTTTCACATTATGCCGCACAGCTTGAAAGCCTGAATTATAAAAGCGTCTTGGCGCGCGGTTTCGCGCTGGTGAAGGATGCGCATGGGAAACTGGTGACGTCTGTCGCGCAGGCCAAGGGTGAACTTTCCATCACCTTCAAAGACGGCGAAACAAAAGTCAAAGCTTAGTACCCATCTTTAGGCCATCTCTGATGGACCCAAAACCATTGGTCGGGATGCTCACGGATCCATTGTTCCAAATAGCCATTGATAGTTTTCATGATACCGGCGGTGTCTTTTTCGTCGTCGCCGGTTTTGGTGAATTGCAGCGGCGGATAAATATCGGCGATAAAATGGCAACCGCCCATGCGCCTGACGCGTGTGGGAACGATGGGTTTGTTGTAGCGCAGCGCCAGCTGGGCGATAGCCGGTGCGGTCATTGCGTCGCGGCCAAAAAACGGAACGGGAATGCCCTCATTCATTTTCTGGTCAACCAGCATGGCCAGCGACTGCCCGCCTTTGATGGCGCGCGCCAGTTTGATGCCGCCGGTGGGGCCCTTGGCGAACATGCTGGTGGTGTGTCGTGTGCGAAGCGTGGCGATGATTTTATCGGTGTAAGGATTTTTGGCGAGCTTGTAGGCCAGCGCGACGGGAACATGATAAGAAAGCGCAACCGAGGGCAGTAATTCCCAGTTGCCTAAGTGTCCGGAAAAGAAAAATACCTGATGGCCTTCGGTGGGCATATTTTCACCGCCATTAGTGGTGATGCGCTTCACCAGCTTATCGCCGGGAAGATGCGGCAATTCCGCAGCCACGCGGCCCAGATTGTCCCACATGCCGGTTAGAATTTTATCGCGCTCTTTTGCCGTGAGTTCGGGGAAAACCATCGCAAGGTTTTGCTTTGCAATACGGTGTGCAGGTAGCGGAAGCAACGGCCCAAGGGTACGGGCGATGAAGCCGCCGACAAACGAGGCCATATCCAACGGCAGGATTTTAAAGAGTGTGAATAAAAACTGCATGAGCGCAGCTTCGATGAGATATTTGAGCTTGGTCATGCCAGTGCTTTCTCGAGCAGTGCAGTGAGCCGCTCCGGTTCTTCGATCTCCAGCGTGATATCTACCACCGTCACCAGCGAACGCCATTCCGGCGCCAGCCGGACGGCGTCTTTAGCGGTAGTCACGAGCGTCGCTTTGTGGCGCAGGGCTTTATCGCTAAGGTTTTTCATGTCGCCGCTTCGGTAGTCGTAATGGTCGGGAAAAGAAACAGTCTCGACGATTTCGGCGCCAAGCGAGCGTAACGTGTCAAAAAATTTCTGCGGATACGCCAGCCCACAAAACGCCAGAAGTTTTTTGCCCGGTGGGAAAGCGCCATTGGCAGCGCGGATGGAGGCATCCAGCCGCAGCATCCCTTCCGGCAGTATGGGCGTGGCGTCAGACGAGTTGATAACGATCACGGCGTCGGCGCGTTTAAACCCTGCTTCGGGCAATTCGCGCAAGGGACCTGCGGGCAGTAGGCGGCCATTGCCGAAACCGATTTCACCATCGATGACCAGCAGCGACAAAGTTTTTTGAATGGAAGTATTTTGAAATCCGTCATCCATTACGATGATCTTGGCACCCTGTTCGATGGCATATTTAGCGCCTTTAATGCGGTCTGCCGATATGACGGTGGGCAGCACGCGCGCCAAAAGCAGCGGTTCGTCGCCGACTTCCCGGGCGGTATGAAAATTAGGATCGACCAGTAGCGGGCCCTTGACCATCCCGCCATAGCCGCGGCTTAAAAAAAATGCGTCCAGTTTTTTAGTAGTCAAAATACCACCGATTAACAACGCCACTGGCGTTTTCCCCGCGCCACCGGCGGTGAGATTGCCGACGCAAATGACTGGAACGCTTGTTGCCACTGGTCTTGCCAGATGTTGTTTGAGCGTACTGATAAGACCATACAACTTTGCCAGCGGCATCAAACTATTGGATATGCGGTTGTCTGATTGCCAGAAGGAAGGCGTTTTCACGATGCCCCCACGCTAAAAATGGGCGCAAGCTGGTTGATGATGCGGTCAGCCGTGCCGGTCTTGGTATCCACCCATTGGCGTGCCAGCGTTTGCAAAGTTGTGGCTGTGACGGATTGATTCAGCAGCGAATCCATCTGCGCCGCCAGGCTTTCGGCGTTAGTAGCGCGCAGCACTGCACCCAACGCATCCATTTCCTGATAAATCTGCAGGAAATTTTCGGTGTGCGAGCCGGTAACGATGGCGCAGGACAGGCGCGCTGGCTCCAGCGGGTTCTGGCCGCCGTGTTTCACCAGCGAGCCGCCCATGAAAACGATGCCGCTCAAGCGGTAAAACAGTCCGAGCTCGCCCAGCGTGTCAGCGATGTAGATTTGTGTTTGCGGTGTGATGGGATCTTTTCTGGAACGCAAGGCCACACGAAAATTCGTTCCCAGCTGTGCTGCAATCTGTTCGCCGCGACCGGGGTGGCGCGGAACAATGATGCAGAGCAATTGCGGACGCATGGCGGAAAGCAAATTGTGTGCCTTGGCAGCCATTTTTTCTTCACCCGGCTGGGTGCTGGCGGCAAGCCAGACAGGACGCGAACCAATGATCTGCTTGAGCCGCAGCAATTCGGACTCGTCGCAGGGCAGCAGCGCTGCGTCGTATTTGATATTGCCTTCGCAGATAATTTTTTTTGCGCCTAATTTTTTCAGGCGTTCGCCATCTTCTTCGCTTTGTGCAAAAATATAATCGAAACAATGTAACATCGCTGTAATCAATGCCGGGTATTTCTGCCACATAGCAAAAGATCGCGGTGACATGCGCGCATTGATGACGGTCATGAAACAGTTGTACGCTCGGGCATTCAGCACGAGGTTAGGCCAGAATTCCGATTCCACCCAGAAGGCGATATCGGGTTTCCAGTGGCGGATGAAGCGCCGCGTAAAATCCGGCGTATCCAGCGGCACGTATTGATGGATAACGCCTTTTGGCAGCCGTGTTTTCATCAACGCTGCCGAAGTGACGGTGCCCGTGGTCAACAGCATCTGCAGTTGCGGAAAGCGCGCGCGGAGTTTTTCAATGAGCAGCAGCACCGAGTTGGCTTCTCCGACGCTGGCGGCGTGGAGCCAGAGAAGCGTGCCTTTGGGGCGGGGAAGTCCAGCGACGCCGTAACGCTCGCGAATGCGGCCGGGTTCTTCTTTGCCGCGCAACCTCCGCAGGAAAAGCCATAGCGGCAACATCGGTTCGATAAAAGCGGTCAGCAGCTGGTACAGCCTAACCATGCACCGCCTCATCAGCTTTTTCGACCAGAGAGTTCATCGCTGTTTCCACCTGCATCCGCGCTGTATCCTCATCGGCATTTTCGTCTATCAGCATAGGCGGGCCGATATAAAATACAATCCGGCCAAACGGCATCGCCAGCATAAAACGATCCCAGCTTCTGAGGCGGTGGTTACGGGTGGCCGAAAACGTGACCGGGAGAATCGGTTTTTTGGAGAGCCGCGCCAAGGTGACGATGCCTTTGGTGGCGACCTGCGTGGGGCCGCGCGGGCCATCAGGCGTGATACTGATATTGTCGCCATTTTCGAGTGCGCGGAGAATTTCGGACACAGCTTCCTTGCCGCCTTTGCTCGAAGAACCGCTGACGGTAGCCTGTCCGAAATGGCCGATAGTGCGTGAGATGAGCAATCCGTCTCGGTGGTGGGAAATCAGCACGCGCATTTTATGTTTGGGCGGGCAAATGGCAGGAAGCAGCATCATGCGGCCATGCCAGAAGGAAAAAATACCGTTACCTTCGCCGCGCATATAAGGTTTTGAGTCATCGTCGATGACAAATGTTTTACGGCTGCTGACATAGACCAGCCAGATAAACCCGGCCAGTATCCGGCTCAGTATTTTCTGACCAAATTCGGATTTAAGAAATTTTTTGGTAAGGGACATCAGGCGCTGAGTTCAAAATTCTGGGCGTAGAGCTGGTAATATTTGCCCTTGGCGGCGATTAAATCCTTATGCGATCCGCTTTCTATGATATGGCCGCGATCGACGACATAAATAATATCGGCGCTAACGATGGTGCTAAGCCTATGCGCGATGACCAGTGTCGTGCGGCCTTTCATCAAAATGGAAAGCGCCTGCTGGATGGAGCGCTCGGATTCATTGTCCAATGACGAAGTCGCTTCGTCGAGCAATAAAATCGGCGCGTTCTTGAGCATGGCGCGTGCAATGGCCAGACGCTGGCGCTGACCGCCGGAAAGGCGCAGGCCGTGCGAGCCGATGACTGTGTCGTAGCCCAGTGGCAATTGGCGGATGAAATCGTCAGCGGCGGCGGACTTGGCGGCGGCGATGATTTCGGTGTCAGTAGCGCCGAGCCGCCCATAGGCGATGTTGGCGCGCACTGTGTCGTCGAACAGCACGGATTCCTGCGGCACGAAAGCCATTGCCTCGCGCAGAGAATGCATGGTGACGTCGCGGATATCCTGGCCATCGATTTTAATGCTGCCCGATTCAATGTCGTAAAAGCGGATGAGCAGATTCATCAGCGTCGATTTTCCGCCACCCGAAAGCCCCACCAGCGCCGCAGTTTTCCCGGCAGGCACGCTGAGGCTCACATTATCGACGCCTGCGGTTTCACTGCCGTAATGGAAGAAAACATTGTCGTAAACGATGTTGCCCTTATCCAGTTTCAACGCACTAGCACCGGGTTTATCGGTGATGGAAGGTGGCATATCGACCACCGCGAACAGGCGCACGGCGGCGGCGAGGCCTTCCTGCAGCGTGCCGCTCATGCCGCTCATAGAGCGCACGGGCTTGTAAGCAATGAGAAATGCACCGATGAAGGACATGAACGCGCCGGGCGTGGTGACGCCCTTGATGACTTCCGAGCCGCCATACCAGATGACCAGAGCGATGGAGACGCTGCTTAAAATTTCCATCAACGGCGTAGCCGCCAGTTGGATGCGCGCGCCTTTTAAGAAAAGGCGAGAGAGCGACTGGATGATGGTCTGGGCGCGGGCGCTTTCGAATTCTTCGCGGTTATAGGCCTTCACCGTGCGTACGCCGGAAAAAATTTCATCGAGCGTGACGGTGAAATCGCCGAGCCGCTGCTGCGTTGCCACCGAAACCTTACGCATACGCTTACCCAGCCGTATCAGCGGGTGGATGGCGAAAACGAAAGCCGCCATGGCGATGATGGCAAGCTTGGGGTTCTGGTAAAACATCACCCCGGTCAGCACCAGCGTGGTTAGCGCGCTCTTGACCGCGCCGGTTAAAACGTTGGTAAAAGAGTTGCGCAGCAAGTTAATGTCGTTGGTGAAGCGCGAAATCAACCGCCCCGACGATTGTTCGTTGAAAAGGCCGATATCGCTTTTGATGAGATGTGCGAACAGCCGCGTCTGCATATCGGCGACCAGGCGCTGGCCGATGGTGCGCATGCTGAGCATATTGCCGTAATTGGCCGCTGCGCCCAATGCACCGATGCAGAAAATGACCAACGGAATGACCACAAGCATATCCTGATTTTTATTCAGGAAAATATCGTCCAGCGCCGGGCGGATCATCCAGGCGTTGATGCCGGTGGTCGCCGCCGAGACGATCATGCAAAAAATGGCCAGCGCCAGTTTCATGCGGTACGGGCGGATATGCTCGCGCAACATGCGTTTGATGATGGCAGAGCTGGTATCTGTGCTCATCAGGTTCCCGCGATGGTCATGCCCTCAACACGGACAGTCGGGGCGTTGGTTGCGTAGCGGTATTCAAGGTCGTTGGCCGGGACGAGCCGCGCGAACATGTCCTGCAGCTTCCCGGCGATGGTGATTTCCGACACTGGGTAGGCGATTTCGCCGTTTTCAATCCAGAAGCCCGACGCGCCCTGGCTGTAATCGCCGGTGACGATGTTGACGCCCATGCCGAAAGTTTCGGTGAGGTAGAGACCATTTTTAATATCGCTCATTAGCTCTTGCGCAGTGAGTGTGCCGTTTCCCAGCGTTAAATTGGTGGATGACGGCGAGGGTGGCGAGGCGATGCCGCGTGAGGCGTGTCCGGTGGTTACGAGGCCGAGTTTATGGGCGGTGCGCACATCCAGTAGCCAGGTTTTCAATACGCCGTTTTCAATCAGCGTTAGTTTTTTTCCTGCCACGCCTTCGCCGTCGAACGGCTTGGAGCCAAGGCCGCGCTTGCGGTGCGGGTCGTCGGTGATGGTGACATTGGGAGCGAATACAGAAGTGCCCATGGCATCTTTGAGGAAACTGGACCCCCGCGCGATGGAGCTGCCCGAGATGGCCGAGGCAAAAGTGGAGACGAGATTGCGGCTGACGCGCGGGTCGAACACCACCGGTACTTGCTGGCTGGCGACCCGGCGCGGGTTCAGGCGCTTGATGGTGCGCTCTCCGGCGCTGATGCCGATGTCGTGAGCGTCTTTCAAATCGGCACGGTGGTGGGCGCTGGTGAAATCATAATCGCGCTGCATATCGGTGTTTTCTCCGCCCAGCACCGATACCGATATGGAAAACTGGCTGGTCTGGTATTCCTGCGCAAAGCTTGCGTCGCTGCCTGAGGTGGCCAGACTGACGCGGCCGTTACCGTAATGGGCTTCAGAACCTTCCGAATTGGTGATGCCTTTGACCGAAAGCGCTGCTTCCTCGGCGCGTTGGCATTGCTCGGCCAGCCATGACAAAGGGGGCTCCTTCGCATCGTACAAATCCAGCTTCGGCAAATTTTTGGCCAAAAGCCCTCCAGTTGCCAGACGCGAATCGGGATCGGGCGTGGCGGCTTTGGCCATGGATACGGCGCGAGCAGCCAGTTCTTTAAGTGCGTCCGGATGGGTGTCGGTGGAAGAGGCAATCGCTTGTTTATGGCCAAAAAAAGCCCTAAGCCCAATGGCTTTAGTTTCTGAACGCTCGAGGCCCTCGGGTTTGCCCATGCGTCGCAGCGAACTTACGTCCGAAGTTTCGACCATAATACCGTCGGCAGCGTCAGCTCCAAGCCTCCGTGTCGCTTCCAGCAGGCCGCAAAGAATGTCTAAATTACTTGTCATAGCTTAGGTTAGTTATAGTAGTTTGTGTATTTTCGCAACGTTTGCAGGAAAAATAAGGTTAATTTTGGTTGAAAATTATCGATTTATTGAGTATATAGCTCCATCCGCTACAATATATAGCATGAACCCGACACAGACAGCATCTACTCAGGCCCCTAGGCCAAAAATTAATCGCCTGCCGGCGAAACAGAGAAATACTGCCCAAAAGCGCCCCGTAAACCTCAAATCCGCCATCACCACCGGTAGCGGCGTGTTTGCTTTGGCGCTTGCCCTTATGCTGGTGCACGGGCTTGCAGCGCTCCCTATCAAAACTCCGGCAACTGAAGGTTTGCCAAGCATCACTGTCAGCGCTTCCTCGGAAGTCTCGGTAAAATCTGACAAAACCATCGTATTATCCAGCGGAAATGACGTGATTATCGGCCAGATGTCGAAAATCCCGCCCCAGCCCGAGCAGCAGATTAAGGACATTAAGGTGGTATCGGATATTGACAATCGTGCCGGACGGGATTTACTTACCATCATTAGTCAATATTAATTAACCGCCGTTTGGCCTAATCCTACATCATAATGAACACACGATCATTTATTGCCCTGATTGCGGCTGCCTTGATTGCACTGCCGGGTCTGGCGCGAGCCGACGACACGCTGGGCATTGTGACGGGACCGGAAACGGGAACATATTACGCTGTGGGCCGCGACCTGGCGCAGGTGGGAAACAAGGCCGGGGTGACGGTGGATGTCAAATCCTCGGAAGGCTCCATCGATAACATCAAGCGTATCAACAGTACAGAAAACGCCTCGCTGGGCATCGTGCAGTCTGACGTGTTGGGGTTTCTCTCCCGCTCAAAAAATCCTGACTCGGTCAAAATGGCCAGCAATCTGCGCATGATTTTTCCGCTCTATAACGAAGAAGTGCATATCCTGGCGCGCAAAAATATTAAAAGCTTTTCGGATCTGCAGGGGAAAAAAGTCGCGGTGGGCGAAGAAGGCAGCGGCAATATGCTGACAGCGGTGAATTTATTCTCGATGATGAATGTCGCGCCCGGCGAAACGGTGAAAATCGCTCCGGCGCAGGGCGTGGTTGCTGTGCTGAAAGGTGATTTGGATGCGGTGGTATTTGTGGCCGGCAAGCCGGTGCGCCTGTTTAAAAACCTTGAGGATTTAAATCTGCCGGAAAATCAAAAATACGCGGCCATGCTCAGTGAAGTGCATTTTTTGCCGCTGGATTCTCCAAAAATGCTGGAGGAATACAAACCGGCGCAGATTACCCACGCCGATTATAATTTTGTGACTGATACGGTGTCCACCATCGCCGTGCAGGCGGTGTTCGTGTCGTATGATTTTACGCAAGGCCCCAAACCGCGCTGCGAAAAACTGGCGGCGCTAGCCAAAGAAGTGCGCAAGGAACTCCCTGCATTAAAAGACAAAGCCCATCCTAAATGGAAAGAAGTCGATCTGGACGCCGACCCCGGCATCTGGAAAAAAGACGGCTGCGTCTGGCCCGAAGGTTCGGCTGCGGCGAATAAGTCTGCTGACCTTTTGAATATAGTGGATAAAAAATAGTCTTTTATTTAATGCCCCCGCTACGCGCTACTGCGCTCGCATGGGGCACGCTTCGCGGCTGATGGCCCGCAAAGTCTGCTGACTTTGCCTTTTATTTTTTAAACTTTCCGGGCGCGATTTAAAACAAATGCCCGGATTTTTTTGTTTTGGCGTCGATATAGGCGTGGCTGTGTTCGCCACCCTTGGCAATAAGTGGCACGCGCTGGGCGATAATGATGCCCTGTTTTTCAAGGCTGGAGATTTTGTAGGGGTTATTGGTCAGCAGCCGGATATTTTTTACGCCCAGATTTTTTAGTATGCCCGCGGCGATGGAAAAATCGCGTTCGTCTTCCTCAAAACCCAGCATCAGATTCGCTTCATAGGTGTCGAACCCCTGTTCCTGCAACGCGTAGGCGCGCAGCTTGTTGGTGATGCCGATGCCACGTCCTTCCTGATGCAGATAAATCAGCAAACCGCTGCCCTCAGCGATGATTTGCGACAGTGCCAGTTGCAACTGCCCGCCGCAATCGCAGCGGAGTGAGCCTAAAATATCGCCGGTGACGCAGGAAGAATGAATACGTGTCAGCGGGCTGTCGCCAAGTTTTTCACCGACGATAAGCGCCAGATGCACTGATGCGCCACGGCGCTCACGAAAACTCACCAGCGAGGAATTTTCGGCGCCTTTGATGGGCAGCTTTGCCCGCGCCGTTTCAATAATGTCCGTATGCGGCGCATCGATATAATCGCGAAGTGTTTTTGCCTCCACCGACTGCCAGTCTCTGAAATAGTTTTGGCCTACATCACCTTCAATGACCAGCAACGCCGGTAACAGCGAGGCGTATTTGGTGAGGATCAGCACATCCCGATAGTGCACGGAAGCGGGTTTAGTTGATGGTTTGGGCAGGGCGGTTTTTTCTGCCAGCGGGTCGGCCAGGCACTGGAGCTGCGCAAAGCTGAGCGCGGAGGCGTCGATATCCACCGGGTCGGCGCCGCCCGAAGCGAGGATGCTTTTGGCGCGCTGCGCGGCGATGACAACACGGAAGCTAACCTTATGGAGAGTCTGTAGATTTTTAAAATTTTCAGCACTCAGGGATTCAATGGGGATAAAGGCGAAATCGGTATCGCCACGCACCACAAGTCCGGACTGCCGGCGTAGTTCGTCCTCGGCGCGCAAAGCGAGAGTCATTATATCTGCGTGTTTTTCAACCATACCTAGTGCCAGTGGGCTTGCGGAAGGAGTCGATTCATACTAGAAAGCTTCCGAAAGGCAAGGATATCCATGATTTTAATAGTAAGCAAGGATGTCGATTTTTCCGCCGTTGTCGCTGAATTGGTGGAGCGTGAGCTGAAATATCCCTGCCAATGGGTAAAAACCCGGGAAGAAGCCGGAACTGTTTCAGGCAAGATTGATGCGGTTATTGCCAGCGAGCCGGGAAAATTTAAAGCGCCAACACTGGTGGTAAAAAATCCGCCGGTGAAAATGCGCCAGTTGCTGGCTGATATTTGCGCTGCCCTGCAGGCACCGGGGGATAGTGACGCGGTGGCCATCGGGGATTATGCCTTTTCGCTGCGGCAAAAACAATTGTCCCATGTCGTCTCGGGCAAATCCGTCAGCCTGACCGATAAGGAAGCGCAGTTGGTAAAAATTTTGGCTGTTGCCGGAAAAGCCGGAGTAGGCAAGGAAGTATTGTTGAAAGACGTGTGGGGGATCGACCAGGTAATGGATACGCATACGCTTGAGACGCATATTTACCGCCTGCGCGCCAAACTGCGCGAAGTGGGCGACGGGCTTTCGATTGCCGTCACGGGAAACGGGTACAGATTGGAATAACATGGCTACTGGAAAAACATCTATCATCGGCCTGACGCGTGACGAACTCACTGAAAAGCTGAAGGCGCTGGGACTCCCAGCCTTTCGGGCCAAGCAGATCTGGCACTGGATTTACACCAAGGGTGCGACCGATTTTTCGCAGATGACGACCATCGCCAAAGACCAGCACGCATTGCTGACTGAACATTTTACACTTGCTCGTCCTAAAATCGACAAAGCCCTCACCTCGTTTGACTCAACGCGCAAATGGTTGCTGGAATTTGAAGATGGGAATAAGGTGGAAACCGTATTCATCCCCGAGGAAGATCGCGGGGCGCTGTGCGTGTCGTCGCAGGTGGGCTGTACTCTGTCTTGCACTTTCTGCCACACCGGCACCATGCCCCTGGTACGCAATCTTACCGCTGGAGATATCATCAACCAGGTACTGATCGCCCGCGACGGACTCAGCGAGTGGAATAAAAAACGCGAAGACTGCCTGTTCACCAACATCGTGATGATGGGCATGGGTGAGCCGCTGTATAATTACGAACAGGTTGCAAGGGCACTGACCATCATCATGGACGGTGAGGGCATCGCCATTTCCAAGCGCCGCATCACGCTCTCTACCTCAGGCGTCGTGCCGATGATCGAGCGTTGTGGCAAAGAACTTGGCGTCAACCTCGCCATTTCGCTCCATGCCGTGCGCGACGAATTACGGGACGAGCTGGTGCCGCTCAATAAAAAATACCCGCTCAAAGAACTGCTGCAGGCCTGCCGCGATTACCCGGGCGCGACCAATGCCCGCCGCATCACCTTTGAATATGTAATGCTCAAGGGCGTCAATGACACCGACGCCGACGCCCGCGAACTGGTGCGGTTGCTCGACGGTATCCACGCTAAAGTAAACCTCATTCCCTGGAACCCATGGCCGGGCGCGAAATACGAAACCTCATCGCGCAACCGCCAGCACGCCTTCGCGCAAATCGTCAACGATGCGGGCTATTCCTCACCCATCCGCGCCACCCGCGGCGAAGACATCATGGCGGCATGCGGCCAGCTCAAATCCGATTCCGAGCGCAAAAAAGGCGAAAAAGTCTGGCTGGGAGATCGGCCAACGTCAAGTTAACCAATTGAATTATAATAATACTAAATCTTTATTCTCATTATCCCCATAGGGCTATTTTAACTATTTTGTGCGATAGTTTTTATATGCCTAAATCCACTAAGAAAAATAATTTTACCGGAAGTGTCTCAGTGAATCCTGAGTTTACGGTTTCGCCATCGCTACGTCCAGCCGTACGGAAGGATTTTCCCGATCCGGTATTGGCCCGTATTTCCAATCATTCGAAGACATTTCCTGATTACAAGGCAGCGCTTGAAGCCTTTTCCAAATCCGGCATCGCTGATAACATTATCGCCACCGTCAAAACGGAGTTGGCAAAAGATGGATTAACACTAGAGACCGCCCCTCCTATCAGCATAGCATTTCCTCAGCGCTTGGTGCCTATACCCAAATTTTCCCGCCCCTATTTGCCCCTCGATGTGCCAGAGAAAACACGGGAGGAAATGGGACTAATAAATAGCGGCATAGCCAAGGAAAATGCAAAACGGGCGCAAGATGATAAAATAGAAAGAGAAGCAAGAAAGGAAACTATTTTGCTCTTGCAAAAGCAATTGGAGGAAAAAACAGGGAAAAAATGGCCAATTGCCGATGATATTTATCAAATCGACAATCGGAAAAGATACATGACGGGCTGTGCAGATTATGGACAGGCGCGTTTTGCCAGTGCCAGCGCTTTGAAGCCGTCGGACAATCGACGCTATTTTGTCGTATTCGATGATGCACTTGTCACGGGCAATGCCGTGGTAAATCTGATTGGGTATATCGAACAAAACGGCGGAAGAAAAGTATTGGCTGCCGCTTTTGAACAGGGGGAGCCAACGAAATTGATCCCCGACCGGGATTGGATAGAAAAAGAACACGGAGCCACCATTGCCAAGGCAGCCGAACACGGTTTTAATGGCGGCAAACCTAACTTTCCTACTGAAAAAGAAAATATGGCTTGCCGCTGGGCTATTGCCTGCAAAACGCTGGGCGTGGATGTTCGGGATATTCTCCCGCTAGAACGCGGCTGGCAACATCCTCTTGGGTTCCCGAATACCCATCCCGATCATGAGGCCCTAACTGCAGATGTAGCAGGACTTCCGGTAGAAGAGCGCTGGAAGCGTGTTCTCTATACCGAAAGGGACGCACAACAATTTCTCAGCGAAACGCATGAACTTACACAGAGCCAAAAAGCGCTCCTTAAAAAACACGCAAGGACAGGTCCGGACAAAACATAACCGGCATCAGCATCGCTCACTTATCTCTCTATCGTCAATTTCGTCACCCAGATAACTTTGCACCCATGTGGGCCGGAAGAGTTCGGGCCGGTGGCGCTTTCCCAGACCCAGCCGTCATTGGAATGGACATTCACCAAATAGCCTTCCAGAAAAATGACATTGCCCTTGGCGAGCTTGCGTAAATTGTGCAACACCTCGTCGTTGGCGGGGATGATGTGCATGTTGCCGCTTTCCAGCGGTATGGCGTCAGGGGCCATGGGCGGCGCACCCGACCAGACGTAGTTATACCAGCGGTTAGATTGTGAAATATTTATATTGCGGATCACGTTGCTGTCGGACATATCCTGCCAGCCCAGCGCCAGATCGTAAGGGGAGAGCTGCGATTCACGATCGAGTGCGTAATGTTTTTTACTCAGCACCCGCGCATGGATGGAATAGTTGTCGGTGGCGGTGAAGTGGTAGCCGTCGGATGTCCAGCTAGGCACGTGGACAGGCGTAATGACGGGGGTGGAGTTGGCTATCTTTCCTGAGCGCGGGTGAACTTCGGAGGTGGTGAACGCGTCGGTGTTATTATTGCCGATTTCGCCGATATCGGCCGTAGCGCCGGAGGGGCGAAACGCAGGCGCAAGCAGGAGCAGCGCAAGCGGAATAAGGGTTGGGAAGAGGCGTATGCCCGGTTTCATAGATGCTATTTTCCGCCTAAAACATTAAGACTGTGTGAAATTATAAAATAGCAACGCAAGCGCGAGAGGGAATAAATGGCGGTGCACAAGTTGCAGCCTTGCAATCAGCGGGCTACGCAACAGCCAGGATATCAACTTTCTTTGCTGCCGCGCCTGTTTCTTTGAGGAGCGTTGCAACGAGCAACGCCACGAAGAGGGCCGCGAGCCAAAATTCATTCACCTGCGTAAAGTGCAACAGGCGGTCGGCAGCGCCTTCCACCGGAGTTCCGAAGTGCGAAGCGAAAATCGGGCCGATGATGGCCGAGATGCTGAACGTCAGGAAGTTCATGGCGCCGGTCGCGCTGCCCTTCACGCGGTCGGGGTTGGTTTCCTTCATGACCGTGTAAGGAATCATCGCCGAGCCGGAAGCAATGCCCAGAAGGAACAGCGTCAGCCAGGTCGGGAGGAGATCGGTCGCGAAATTCAGTTGCGCGAAGCAAAGCAGAATCATCCCGATGCCAAGCATCAGAGCGGGTTTGCGCCGCTGCATGGAATCGGCGATCCAGCCGAATAATGGGCAACCCAGCACCCAGCCGAGCGGCACCATCGAGGCCGCGTGCACCGCCGCTTCATAAGAAAGGCCGCGATCCTGCTGCAGAAAACGCACGCACCAGATCATGTCGAAAATGGTGGTGGGCGTGAACAAGAGACCCGCTGTCAACCCGCAGAGATAGGATTGGGGGTTGGTGAAAACGACTTTAAACGGCTCCAGCACCGCGAGAAGATTCGCGCCGGTCTTTTTGAGGTTCTCACGCGGCGTGACAATGCACAACACAACGCCGTTGATGAAGATGACGATACCCATCCAAAACCAAAAACTCTCGACGGAAAGGGTGCCGTGGATCAGAGGAGCGACCGCCGCCTGCCCGCTATACGCGCCCAGCATGCCCAGGCATTGCGTGATGCCTATCGCCGTCGCCAGGCGCGACGCCTTCAGGCCGCGTACCGCAAGATAGACCGAACCGGTAAACGCGAAGGCGGATCCAAGGCCCTGCAGCGCTCGGCCGACATAGCCTGCAAGCGGAACTGGAACCGCAAACAGGAGGCATCCAATGCCAAGGATGATCACGCCGGCGGGCACGACATATTTCGCGCCGAATTTATCCAGTGAAAGGCCTGCCAGTAATCCCGCAGCTGCATAGGCGTAGTAGTAGCTTCCGATGATCGAACCGAGGCCTACCGTCGACACGCCAAAAAAAGCCGACAATTCGGGAATCATGACCGCAGGCGCCGAACGCACCGCATATTCCAAATAATAGAAAAGCAGGCACACCAGCCAGCCAATGACGAAATGAAGCGACAGAATCGATGAATCCGGTTTGGTCGTTGTCGTTGCGGTCATGCGGTCGTCCCTCATTGTTGCAGTACCGAAACTAACAGGCACCCCCTTTATTGAACAGAAAATAATTGTATCACTGGCAGCTAGCGAATAACCTAACGGCATGAAAAAAGTTATAATCGCTAGCGTGATAGCTAATGGTCTGGAGTGGTACGATTACGCCCTCTATGCGTACATGACCCTGATTATCAGCAAGCTGTTTTTCCCCGCCGGCAACGAGTCGGCGCATCTTCTGGCTACGCTGGGCATCTTTGCCGTGGGCTTTGTGGCGCGTCCGTTCGGCGGGGTGTTTTTCGGCTGGCTGGGCGATAAGTTCGGCCGCAAAACCTCACTGGTCATTTCCATTTTCATGATGGCCATCCCCACCGGCTGCATCGGGCTTTTGCCTACTTACGAAATGGTCGGCATGGTCGCACCCATCCTGCTTATTATCCTGCGCGTGCTGCAGGGGCTTTCGCTGGGCGGCGCGTTTTCCGGCTCCATCACCTTCCTGGTTGAACACGCGCCGTATAATAAGCGCGGCATCATCGGCTCCACTACCATCGCCAGCCTGTGCGCCGGCTTCCTTCTCGGCTCCATCGTGGCCATCCTGGTCAAGCTGCCGCTGACCGACCTTCAGTATGAAACTTGGGGCTGGCGCATTCCGTTCCTGCTTGGCATCCCCATCGGTTTCATCGGGCTATATATCCGCGAGCATTGCGAAGAAAGCCCGGTCTATGAAGCGGCGAAAAAAGACGGGCATCTGTCCAAAAGCCCGCTGTGCGATGTGTTCAAGTTCGAGCTCAAGCACGTGGCTCAATCCATCGGCGTGTTCCTCTCGGCGACAATGCCCTTTTATCTGATTACCTATTTCATCACCTACAGCCAGAACACGCTCTCGTTGGGCAAAACCGAAGCCATGAGCCTCAATATGATCAATATGCTGATCATGTTTGTCGTCGCGCCATTTTCGGCCATGCTGTCGGATCGTATCGGGCGGCGCAAGGTGCTTGGCAGCTGCGCGCTTCTGATGATGGCGGCGGTGGTGCCGATTTTCACCCAGCTGCAGCCCGGCGCCACCCTGATGGCGGCAGGCCTGGCGCAGGCAGCCTTCACCTTCATTGTTTCGCTTTATGTCGGCCCCGTGCCTGCCCTGCTGGTCGAAATTTTCCCCACCCGCGTGCGCTATACCGGCATGGCGATTTCCTACAATATCTGCGCTGCCGTGTTCGGCGGCACCACGCCGATGGTTTCGGAATGGCTGATGCACAAAACCGGAAATCCTTACACCATTGCCTGCTATGTCATTATCTGCAGTATTATTTCCATGACCGCCCTTTATTTTTATAAGGACCGCCACGAAGAAGCGCTGGCATAGCTAAGTCCCAATATTCGATACTTATTTTATAAATAATACGCTTATGGGTAGCGGTTTATTCATAAATATGTGAGAATTATAGAGAGTAAAATTATTTTTTAATAACATGTTACCCGGCAATGAAAACGACAGATAGCGCTATCGGAATCCGCCACGGCTTCACGCTTATCGAGCTTTCGATTGTGCTGGTCATCATCGGACTTATTGCCGGGGCCATAGTCGTAGGCCAGGACCTGATAAGCGCCGCCGAAATCCGCGCCACGGTAGCGCAGATTGAAAAATACAATGCTTCGGTCAATACGTTCCGCGGCAAATACGGCTATATTCCCGGCGACATCCCCGATCCCATAGCCACCCAGTTCGGTTTTTCGAAGCGGGGCACCAACCCCGGCGAGGGCGACGGCAATGGTGTGCTGGAAGGTGTCTACCCCAATGAAGCGATGTGCGGCGGCTGGTGCATCGGCCAGGGCGAAACGGCGGTGTTCTGGCATGATTTAAGCGACGCCAAGCTTGTAGATGGCGGCTTCACTGCGGCCAGCGCCTATATCCCGCTTGCGGGCAATGTCAACGGCCCCGATGTCGGTCTGTATTTCCCCACCGCGAAATTTGGCAAAGGCAATTATATCTTTGCCTGGAGCGGCGGGTATACCCCCACCCAGGGACTCCGGGCTGACGGCAAAAATTATTTCGGCCTTTCCGCCGTCACGAACATCTATGCCTTCAACACGCCCGACTCCAACACCACCATAACGCCGCAGCAGGCCTATAATATGGATGCCAAGGTTGATGACGGGCTACCGCAATCGGGCAGTGTGTTGGCACTCTACCTAACGACCGGCACCATTAAATGGGCGGGCGCGGATTCACGCGGCTGGGGTCCCGGCTCGGGTTCGCCCATCCCGCTTCTCCCGGGACAGCCCTCGGCTGCCACGCAAGCGGACGACACCACCTGCTACGACAATAACAACGTTGCCAATGGCCAGACGCGCTACTCCACGAGCTATGCCAACGGCTCCAGCCAAACCTGCGCGCTGTCGTTCCGATTTCAGTGATGATAAAATCCCCTCACATGAAATCCGGTTTCACACTTATCGAGATCTCGATTGTGCTGGTCATCATCGGGCTGATTGTGGGCGGGATATTAGTGGGGCGGGATCTCATTGCCGCAGCTACCATCCGTGCTCAGGTTTCGCAGATCGAAAAATACCAGACCGCTACCAATACCTTCCGCAGCAAATACGGTTATCTTCCGGGCGATATTCCCGACCCTACTGCGCAACAATATGGCTTCGTGGCAAGGGGAACATTTGCCGGCGAGGGCGATGGGGACGGGTATATTGAAGGGCTTAGCAGCGATGCCGCGAACACGTTGTGCGGCGGGTGCAATCTGGGGGGAGAAACCGCTACCTATTGGGTAGATTTAAGCGCCGCCAATCTGATTGACGGCGGCTTTATCGCCGCAGCGCCTGCCAGTTTTCCTGCTGCCGTAACAGGCGTCGGTATCGACGCCTATATGCCGCAGGCAAAGCTCGGCGGCGGCAATTATGTTTTTGTCATGGCGAATATCAACAACACCACACATAAAATGATTGGCGGCAATTATTTCGCCATCGCTCCCGTTACGCAGGTGGCGGGCAACGGTACCAATGCCTCCCCTGGCAACGCTACGCCGACTGGATTCAGCGTAGCGGCTGCTTACGCTATCGATACCAAAATCGACGACGGTTTTCCGCAATCGGGAAGAGCCCTGGCCGGGTTTACCTGCTGTCCCGGTGGCTCCGGCTATTCCTGGACCGAATATAACCCCGTATATCCGGCGCGCTCAATCGCTGCGGCCGGCTTTCCTGCCGCCAGCAATGCCGCCGTTGCCCCCGCCGCTTACACTTGTTACGACAATAACAGCACAGCCAACACACCGCGCCAGTATTCCGTGGGGCAAAACAGCGGTAGCGGTCTCAACTGCACTTTAGAAATCAAATTCCAGTAAACATCTAGGGAGATGCAGGCAGTTATTTGCAGGGGCCAAGATATTTGCCCGTTATCTGGGTAGTGGTATCTATAGTATTGGTGCCGACAGTAACGGTGGTTTTCGACGTTCCCTCCATCGCGTCGCCCGTATAGCTTACGTGGCCGTTGCTGGTCATTTTAAACGAGGGTTTATCGCAGCTCATGCTGTAGTCGATCATGTTGCCGCTTTTTTTAATCTGCGGAGGTGTGCAGCCCTGCATTGTTTTATTATTAGGAATGGGATTGGCATTCGTAACGCAGGATGTGCTGGTGATGGTTTGCGGCACACTGGCCTGCGGAAGGCCTTTGGAAGTGTTGACCACGGTGACTGTCCATTTGCCTTCTTTGATGGTGTCGTCGGCAGCGGCTGCGGCAGATAGCACGGCTGTCAGTAAAAACCCTGCGGTGTACAAAGTCTTTCGCGTCATCTTCACACCCTTTCCTTGAAGCAACGTAACATCTATAGTGCAAAAACGATGTAAGGGGAAGATTTACAACCATAGATTATGCTTATTTCGTAAACCATAGGGATATATTGCATCTCAACAGGCTGGTTAGCTAGTGGGGCTCCCAACAAGAACCAAAGCAATGATTGTTTCAACGATGAGGGCAGCCAGGCCAACAACAAGGCCTGCGTTTCCCGTCTATAAGCGATGTGCGCGTTCTTTCGATTCGTTGGCTCCTCGTCTCCGCTTTCTTGGCGGAGGTAACCCAACAAATCCACTCATTACGAGCGAGTGGTGTAATATCTTCCCACATGGCTCGCGCCGCATGGGAAGAGGCAACAGCCTTCCTTAAATCCATGGGCATTTTATGCACTACGCCGTCGGCGATTCTTTTTTGAGACATTCGATTATTTTATCAAACATAGCATTCTACCGCCATAACGAATGGCATACTTGTCCTTAGGAAAGTCTAAAAAATTATTGTCCTGAGCCCGGACTATAACAGAATTTGTTGGGATATCGTACCCGTTAGTGCACCAAATGGCTTTTTAGCTCTGATATTTTGAAACGCTACTGGGATAATATTACAACTTTACCGTCCTGAGTCGCAGGCTATTGACTATCACGGATACTGAACTGAGCGACATGGCGGCGCTGGCGATGATGGGGCTGAGCAATAGTCCGAAGGCAGGATATAAAATTCCGGCGGCAACCGGAATTCCCAGCGCATTGTAAATAAAAGCAAAGAACAGATTTTGCCGGATATTGCTCATGGTTGCATGGCTTAAACGCCGCGCACGTACAATACCCATCAAATCGCCCTTAACCAACGTTACGCCAGCGCTTTCCATCGCCACATCCGCGCCGGTACCCATGGCAATACCTACTTCTGCCTGAGCCAACGCGGGTGCATCGTTGATGCCATCGCCCGCCATGGCCACTTTATGCCCTTTGGCCTGCAATTCACGTATCACATCGCCTTTGCGCTCGGGTAATACTTCGGCCTCTACATCATCAATACCCAATCTTTTTGCAACGGCCATGGCGGTGGTTTTCCCATCTCCCGTAAGCATCACGATACGCAGGCCCATTTCTTTCAACAGCCGCAGGGCTTCTTGTGTCGTTTGTTTGATGGGGTCGGCAACGGTTACCAGCCCGGCGGCTTTACCATCAATGGCGACGAACATCACCGTCTGCCCATGTGCGCGATAAGGCTCGGCCTGTGCGGCAAGTGCATCGGCGGCAATCGAAAGCGATTCCAGCAAAGCCGCATTGCCAAACGCCACTGTGCGGCCGCCGACCGTACCCGTAACGCCCTTGCCGGTGATGGACTTAAATTCTTTTGCTTCTACGAGAGCGAGTTTTTTTTCTTCCGTGCCGCGTAAAATGGCCGCTGCCAGCGGATGTTCGCTGCCGCGTTCAATGCTGGCTGCCAGGACGAGCACAGTATTTTCATCAAAACCGTTTACGGGCACGACAGACATCAATTTTGGTTTGCCCTCAGTCAGCGTACCGGTCTTATCGACAAT
>Ga0206936_1044_pt1 | contig 41536 bp, 26 predicted proteins | sample Alteio_BWOrgHeat_14_FD_152922 | JGI IMG/M metagenome (GOLD analysis project Ga0206936, IMG submission 152922) | Enriched cells from forest soil in Barre Woods Harvard Forest LTER site, Petersham, Massachusetts, United States -... | ecosystem: Environmental > Terrestrial > Soil > Temperate forest >... | reverse complement strand
CTCAAAGCTCGAAACGGCTTCGTCATAGCGGCCCTCGTTGTACTTTGTTCGTCCCAGCAGATACCAAGCATGTGGATCGGCTGGGTTTTCCACTGTGACCTCGGAAAACCACTTGTCGGCGTCGGCAAAGTCGCCCAGAAGAACATAGTCGGAGGCCACGGTCTCGAGTTCGTCAGCCTTGGGGCGTCTCACTTTTGCGCCAGCAGTAAATTCGGCCAACGACTCTATTGCCCTTTGCTCGCGAAACAAAACATAGCCCAAAAGGAAATGCGCATCGGCAGAGTCTGCATGAGCGGCAAGATAAGCGCGGAGAGTGGATTCAGCCTTTGACAATCGCCCGGAATCAATGAATTCACGCGCTTCGGTCAGAGGGTTCGCGGGAACCTGGCCGAGAGCTGTCGCCATGCTCGCCGCGGCAAGAGCCACAACGAAAATTTGGCGCCAGACCTTTGCTTTCCCCATACGATTATTGCCCGGCGTCGGTCTTGGCACAACTGGACAGCTCCTTCATCAATCGTCGCACACTCTCGAGATCAGGATTGTAGACAAGGGTCGTCTCCAGCGTGCTGCGCGCCGATTTTGCATCCCCGGACATGCACTCTACGCGCGCGAGATTCATGGCCAACCCGGAGATGTTACGGTTGCGGTCAAAGGCTGCCTGCAAGAGCGAAGCAGCCTCTTTGAGCTTGCCCTGCTTTGCCAGCAATGTACCCAGGTTAGATAGTGCGGTCAGGTCGTGAGGATCGAGTTCGAGAACTCTTTGGAATGTCTGCTCAGCATTCTTGCCGTCTCCGCTCTCCGCCTCCATTACTCCTAATGCTTCGAGTGCCGCAGGGTCGTCGTGGATCTCGTCTTTTTCCTGATTCAGCTGCTCCCAGGCCCTGGACTCGGCGGTGCGATCGCCATCGAGCATCTTGAGATAGTAGGCCATAGCAAGGTCGCGCTTTGTAGCACCAGGAGAGAAGACTGGAGCCAGTTGCTCCTGCGCCTGCGTTCGTGTTTCTGTTTTCACGCTTGCCGGAAGTTTGAGGATGCGATGATCCGTCCAGGCAACGTGCGGAATATTCTGCGCCCCGCTGCGCGTCATGTGGCAACTAGTGCAGTCAGGATTCTCTGGATGATGGCTCAATGCAAATTGAGGCTCGCTATGACACGCCAGGCACTTGCTCCGGTAAAAGGCAGTGCGTTGCTGTGCATCGGGAGTGAAATGCGGATCGTGACAGTTGGTGCACGACATTTTTTCACCGCTGACCCGCTTGCAGGTGCTCTGGGCAAACTGCTCCACCTCGCTGACCCCTCGCGAGGTCGGATTCGCTCCGCCATATACATAGAAGGCGAGGTATTTGGATATCGATTCGCCGGGCCGGTACTGAAGCGCAGAATGCCCCGCGCGTTCAACCGTTACGTCACCCTCAAGATGGCAGGAGATGCAGATCGAGTCACGAAGATCGGCATTCAGCTTGATCGGATTGAGAACACTTGATTTGCCTGCGGTTCGCACATGCTGCTGCGCATCGCCGTGACAGGCTTCGCAAGTTATACCGGTGTGCAGAAACGGTGCGCCCTGGTAGCGATTGATCGTCCCGGAATCACTGGCCCGTACCGCGCTCATATGACAGCGCAGACAACTGCTCTGCATAGGGAGCGATGGCGGCTTCTCGCTGATTTCTGCAAGCCCTGGCTTCATGTCGTAGCTGCGCGAATCCGCATACCAGGCGACAGGCGACTCGAAGAGATAGTTATCCACGGAATAAAGATAGGTGGTGCCAAGATGACCCGATCCAAGAAAGTAATTCAGCGACAACCTTCCCTTGCCGGTTGCATCTCGCAGATCCTGATAATCAAGGCTTGCGTGGCCGCCCACCATCGAGAGAATGTATTCGATACCCGAAGCCTTGTGCACAAAGGTGGCGGGCATTAATTTTTCATTGGCTTGTCCGCTGGCATTGGCCATTGGCGTAGCGAGATACTTTCGATAAATTTCCTGATGACACTTGGCACACTCAGCATCCGCGACCTTTACCGAGGTGACTTGTGATTTCGATACGCGGGGGCTTACCAGGACAACGAACGCCAACAGAAGAGCCGTTAGTGTAATCCGCGATCCTGTCGCGGTCGGGTCAATGTGCATCCTTTTTGATGGCGTTGGCTCCACTTGCCTGTCCAGCGACTGCCTCACTGGCTTCGCGTTGCAATCGTGCGTACGTTTGCATCTCTTGCTGGGCGTCTGCGGTCTTGCCTTGCGATCTGTAGACGGATGCTAATAGAAAGTGAATTGTCGGTTCCCCGGGAGCATCTTTCTCGGCCATCTGCAGGTCAGGAAAAGCTTCAGAATGACGGCCCAGGCGGATCAGAGCGCGAGCGCGATCAACGCGCGCCTGCATTAAAGTTGGACAGCGATCTATTGCCTGATTCAGCTCAGCGAGAGCGTCGTCATTGGAATCGTTGGCCTCCAGCATGGAGTTCGCCATCTTCCAGTGCGCCGTGCAGTTGTTCGGATCGATTGCCAGCTCCGCCTTGAATTCCGTCTGCGCCGACTCCCATTTGCCCGTAAGCCAGTAGGCGTTGCCCATATGCAAGTGGGTGCCGGGCTGTTGAGGAGCCAGATCAATCGCTCTCTTGTATTCGACAAGCGCGAGGTCGTAATTGTGCATGCTTTCGTCGATCTCGCCAGCAATCTCGTGTGCAACCACAGAATTAGGATCAATCTCGTTGATCTTCACCAGGGCGTCTTGTGACATTTGTAGATAGGTCTTGCCGAGCGAATACCAGGCATCCTGATCCTTAGGGTTGCGGGCCAGGTAGTGATTCAGGGTCTGCGCAGCTTCGTTGTACTTCCTTTGTCGGATGAGAAGATTTGCCAGCATCATCTCGGCATGGTTGTCCGTGGGATTAGCCTTGACCGCGGCGCGAATGAACGGCTCCGCTTTGTCGTTCATGCCCATCTCGTAATAACTCATACCCAGCATGGCAGACGCCGTAGGCATATTCTGATGCAGCTTCAAGCCGCGCTCTAACGTATCCGCGGCATTTGAAAAATCGTGCTCGTTGAAGTACAGCATGCCGAGGTTGTTGTAAGCAGCAGCGAGATGTGGCGCGAGCTTGATCATAGCTTTGTACTTCTCGATCGCTGTTGCATTGTCATTGCGCTGCTGCGCCGCCTTGGCCTGTGCGTACAACTGCTCCACCTCAGGCGTAACTTCGTCGTCTCCCGATTGCGCGCGCGCTGTTACCGAAACAAACGCCAGAAAAAGAGAGACTGTCAGAACAAGTCCACGTCGAGGGAGAGCAATATGTCGAGCGATCTTCATGCCTCAATTTTATAGCGGATTCGCGTTTCGGCAGTATCGCATAGATAGACGAGACAGAGGCAATTTAAGTTGACAGAAATCGGCTGTTGAGCCCAGTAAATATAGCCATTCCAAATGCCTGTTTGCACAGGACTAATTTGCAAAAAAGTACCGGGCTGCGAGGCAGCCCGGCGGGAGACAGCAAGAGAAGGGCGGCGCGAACTTATAAGATTCGCGCTGCGTGATTTAGAACTCCAATCGGAACATGACCTGACCTTGCCGGTTGGAAGTGTTGGAACCAGTACTGGTGACTCGACCAAAGTTAGCATCGTTGACCTGATTGTCAGGCCCGTTGAAGATCGTCCTATTGAAGGCGTTGAAGTAATCCACTTGCAGAATGCCCGTGAATCGTTCGCCGAAGTAGAACTTCTTTCTGGCATTGAGGTTTTCGTTGTAGAACGCAGGGTTCCTGAGTTCTGAATAGTTGCGAACGGCATTGCCCAGGGTATACGAAGTAACCTTGGCAAACGCATCGGCGTCGAATATCTGTGCTACAGCACTCTTGCCGACGAAGTAGTCGCGCGCCTTGCTGTAGTTTGCAGTACTCAGGTGAACACCATTGACACGGTCGGGACGATTTGTGTTGCCCGGGATACCGACAGTGCTTGAGGTTGGGCCGAAAGCCGTGCCTGCTTCGTAATCAAGAATCCAGGCCACCTGCCAACCACCCAGAATATGGCCAGTAATTCCGCTGTTGAGGTACTTCTTGTGAAGGCCAATCGGCAGTTCATAGGTTCCGCTGACCTTCAGGGTCTGCGGTTCATCCGCACCGGAGACCGTCCATTCCGGCTTCTGGTTGTACTTGTTCTGAACACCATTCTGGAAGCTTGAGAAGCCGCTGCCAGTGTTGTCCATCTGGTGAGAGAGCGTGTATCCCGCGAGGAACGCCAAGCCGTTGGTGAAGCGTTTCTCAATTTGGATTTGTGCGCTCTGATAGTACGTAGTACCGTACCCTTCAAAGTTATTGAAGATGTTCGAGTACTGCGGGTAAGGACTCAGAGCTTGACCTACGGTGGCCGACCCTCCGAAATCATTCACAAAGTTGGCATATGGCAGAGGAACACCATCGACCTCAGTATCGTCTGGCCCAAACGTATCTGCCAGTTGGGATCCGAGCGCGAGATGCGCAGGATCAATCTGATTGATTGGGTTGAGTTGGCTGGGCAGGTGAATCACGCGATTTCCAAGCCACGCGACAGTAAGGAACATGTTGTAGGGCAGTTCACGCTGATAATTTGCGTTCCACTGCTCTGCATACGGGGCATAACCGTCGTTTTTGCTGAAGGCGTTGATCTGGGTGCCCGCACCGAGCGCCGTGTTGAATGGCGTGGCCGGAGGGTTAGGAATGGAATTGGTATCCCAGCTTCCAAATGCAGAGTGATTGTTGCCCGTGCTATTGCGAGTGTAGGAGCCCACGAGCAGGTTGCCGTAGTTAACCGCGACCTTGTTGGTTCCGTATTCATAAGCGCCGCCGTTCAGGAAGGCGATTGCGAAGCCGGCCTGAACAACAGACTTGTCGCTCAGCTTGTAGGCAAAACCTAAGCGTGGCCCCAGGTGTCCAAAATGCAGATCAGCTTTGGAATACCCTGCGCATCCGGTGCAGTTGCCGAACTTCGTTGCGGCACCTTTCACATCGCCGAAGTGAGGATCGGTACCATTCGGGTTGAAGAAGACAACATTGTTGTGGTTTTCCGTAAACGGATCCTGCAGATCCCAACGCAGGCCGACGTTAACGGTCAGTTTCGGCGTCAGCTTGATATCGTCCTGGATATACGGCGATAGATCCCAGTTACGCAGTTCCAGTTCCTGCGAATTGCTGCGGTTGGTGGAATCCGGAATACCAAGAAGGAAGCTGGCAAACGAGCTGCCGTAGCTGCTGAAGTTTGGATCTTCGGGATTTGGCACAGACGTAGTCCGCTGGCTGAATGCGAAGTGACCACCGGCGGTCTGCTCTTCGTTGTCGTCCTGGTAAGAACGCCGGAACTCGGCACCGATGTTAAAGGTGTGGCGCCCATGCGTCCAAAGCCAGTTATTCACGATAGCGATGCCGAGCTTACGGTTGACCGAACCGGTGTTTGCACCGCCCGTACCCCAGCTTGTGGGAGCATGCTGGCCATCAAATGTGATGCTCGGCGGTACCACTCCATCAACGATCGCGGGGAAGCTGTATCTGCTGAAATTGAACTGGTCGTTGATTTCACCAATCCATCCAATGCCAGCCGTGGTCGCCAGATGAGCTGAAACAGCATTGTTGTAGGTCAACAAGTATCCGCTGCCCTGCGCAGGGAAGTCCCTCAAGCTGTTGAGAGGATTCGGCGGGGCTACAAACGGCGTGTTGTCGAAGCCGATGTTGTGTTCATGGTTGTGCCACATACTGAAATGAAGGCTTTGGGTCGCGGTGAGGTTCTGATCGATCGTGAAACCCCACAAGTTGTCGGTCACAGGGCTCGGGTAAGGTACGTAGCTCCTGTTGTTTTCCAAACCGCCAGCCGTTCCGGCTGTATTGGGATCTGGAAGGTTAGGAAGCAACAAAAGCGAGTTGGCGCTGAAACGATCCGGGCAAATTACGTTTAGTCTGCCATCGCAGACAAATTGCTCTCCGGTCAGAGGATCATAGATCGGAATCTGATGGCCATCTCCGTCGACGTAATTCGTGAAATCACCGGCCTTCATCGCAGCCGTCGGAACAGTCGAAGCCCGCTGATCCTGGCTGTTCAGCTTGTTCCACTCCTGGGTGTAGTGGCCGAAGGTTTTGTCGCGCCCATTGTAGAGCTTCGGAATAGAGATCGGTCCACCGACGGAAAAGCCGTAGTTGTTCTGAAGGTACGGCGGCGGCTTGTTGTCAGGATTGTTAGCATTCCAGTCTTTGCCGTTAAAGAAGCCAACCGAGTCGAACCAGCTATTACGGTTAATTTCGAAAAGGTCGCCATGATAGCGGTTGGTACCAGAGGCCATCTGATAGGTCAGTGCGCCCTGTCCAAGACCAAACTGGGCCGCGAAGGTGGAACGCTCGACGCGGAACTCCTGCACCATTTCGTAGGGAGGGTTGAAATTCGTCGTATAACCCTCGGTCTCAGGCTGAGGAGCCGGGATGCCGTTGTAGACGATTTCCTGCTCAAAGTCGACGCCGCCACCAATACGGTGAGAGAAGGTGCTGCCCGTCGTGCCGGGAGCCAGGAACTGAAGTGAATCAATCTGGCGACCGCGACCTCCGCTAACTTCTACAGGCAACGCAGCCACAACCTCGGGTTCGATAGTGCTGCCCAATTGTGGCTGGGTGGTGTTCAGGGATATCGAGGAGGCCGTAACTTCGACTGTATCTGATGTCGCGCCTGCGGCCAGGGTAAAGTCGATGGTCGCAATGACGCTGACCTCGACGTTCACGTCTTTCTGGACAGCCTTCTTGAAGCCTGTGCCCTCGACCGTGATGTCATATTTACCAGGCGTAAGGCCTCTCGCCGCATATGTGCCAGCATCGCTGGACACGAGGTGAGTGGCAATAGAAGTGCCCTGATTGGTGATGGTGATCTTAACGGCAGGGACCACAGCACCACTGGAGTCTGTGATAGTACCGGTGATGCCGGCGTTAGCCTGGCCAAGTGCAGTTTTCGGTGCGATCGAAAACAGACAGACAATTGCAAAAAATATTGAGCATAGTTGAATCGACAGACGTAGTCGACGGCGCTCCTGGAGCGGTGGTTTGAGTCTCACGGGATCCTCCTAAAGGGTTCTTGTCTTTATTGCTAGCCGCTCTTGCAGGCATAGACGGCGAATACATCCGGTCTGTCCTGTTCTTCTTGGCGAGGAAAGTATCCACCCAAAGATCGATGGTATCGTTTCCATAAGTGGCGAATATATGTGCGCCGCTATCGCACTGTCAAGGTATTTTTTGAAAGTGTGACGAGACGGTTACACTTTGGTTTAGATGCGAATTCATATGGGAAATACATCCCAGCTGGAAACAAGCTACCGCCAATCTCAACCATCCACCCCTGCAGGCAAAACCATGTCGGCTAGGGCTGCGAGGGTTTGGCCGCTGAAGCAGGCTGATTGCCGGTCGCCGGTTCGTCGACCTGTATCTGCCTGTCGCCTTTGATGTTCGTCAGCGTCTGCACAATGCCGCTCGGCCACCGAATTTCGATACTGTCGGCAGCGGCGCTGTCGCCCAGTCCAAAGTGCACTCTGGGGTCGCTGGCGGAGAGGTATCCGCTCGAAGTCGTCACGGTAGCCCATTGCGAGCCCTGCGCCGTTGTCATTTTCACAACCGCCCCGATTCCATCCCGATTGCTCTTGTGCCCGGTGAGATGCAGGGTAATCCAATGGTTGGAGGTCGCGGTTTCGTTGTGTAGAACGTACGCGGACCCGCCGTTGGTGCCAACCACGGCGTCGATCCGACCATCGTTGTCGATGTCACCGATCGCCATCCCCCTGCCCACCCATGCCTGTTTGAAAACATCTCCTGAGATCGCTGAAACGTCGACGAATTTCTTTCCCGTGTTCCGTGCCAGCAGCAGGGGTTCGCGATAGTGCAGGTTGGGCGACTGCTTCTCTATAGTGTCGAGATCGTGCCCCTGGGCAATCAGGATGTCCTTCCAACCGTCGTTGTCGTAGTCCATGAATCGTATGCCCCAGCCGGAATGGAGCAGCGTTATCGCGCCAACCCCGTTGGAGTTGGAGGCGTAGTCGAAGGTGCCGTCACGATTGTTCCTGTAGACGGCATATCTCTGATTGGCGAGATTAGTCACCGCGATATCCGGCCAGCCGTCATTGTCATAATCGGCAAAATCCACGCCCATGCCGGCGTAGGTCTGGCCTTCCGCATTCACAGCAACCTCGGACTCGAGGCCCAATTCTTCAAACGTCCCATCGGGCTTCTGGTGAAAGAGGAACTCGGGCATGGAATCATTCGCCACGTAGAGATCGATGCGTCCATCGAGGTCGTAGTCGGCGATGGCGATACCCAGAGCCTTGGCTGGCTTGTCGAGGCCGAGCTTGTGCGAAACCTCGCTGAAATGTCCATTGCCGTCATTGTGATAGACCAGCATCGGGATGGCTTCGAAGACGTCAGGATGACAGTAGCCGCGCAAGCCTTCGCGATGCTCGCCGCAGTAAACATCGTCCCAGTCCCACTTGACGTAGCGCTCGACCACCAGGTCAAGCAGGCCGTCGTTGTCGAGATCGACCCATGCTGCCGAGGTCGACCAGCCACTGCCGGCTACGCCTGCCTTTTCCGTTACATCGGTGAAGGTGCAATCGCCGTTGTTGTGATACAGACGATTGCCACCGTACGCAGTAACGAAAATATCTTCGTTGCCGTCATTGTCGTAATCTGCTACGGCAACGCCCATTCCGTAGCCGACGCCCTTTAATCCCGACTTCTCCGTGATGTCTTCGAAGGTGCCGTCCGGCTTTTGGCGATACATCCGGTTCCAATATTGAGGGCCGGTCTTCTCCGGAACAGAACCCTTTGGCTCCGGGTCTGAGTACGGCGCACCGTTGACTAGGTAGAGGTCTAGTCGTCCGTCGTTATTGCAGTCAAAAAGCGCGACGCCCGAGCCCATTGTCTCAATCAGGTACTTGCGCGAAGTGTGAGGAGCCTGATGCAGAAAATGTACGCCTGCCTGGTCGGTGATATCGACAAATTTTCCCGGAACCATTGCTGAGGCTGAGGACGCAGCAGTCGTAGACGGCCCAACCGGCTTGGCTCCCTGTGCCGCCCCGACAGAAATCAATGCGATGCAGGACATAGCAACCGGGCAGACAAGCGCCGCCAGAATTTCTGATCGTGAATTGTTCAATTTACCCGTCAGCTTCATTGAGTGCCCGCCGCAGCTTTAGACGAGGTCTGAGTTGAAACTGTGGGGCAGGGTTGCCCTGCGCACATTGCCGCGGTGACTCCTTTGCCTTCAGTGACGGTATAGATGCGATCAACGGCGGGCAGTTTGATGATTTCTTTGGCGCCGGATGGCCAGTGAATTTCCGCCGAACCTGCATCCGTCGCGTCGCCAAGTCCAAAGTGCAGTCGCTTGTCGTTGGACGAGACGTAGCTGCCCGAGCTAAGCACGTCCTCCCTATGGCGCATGCCGTTGGCGGTCAGATAAACGGCGGCTCCCACGGCGTCGCGCGGACTCTTGGGGCTCGTGCCTTCGAGCTTCAGCTCAACCCAGTGATGACGGTCGGGGTTAACATTTCTCAGCAGCGTCGGCGGTCCGTCTTCGGGATTGATGATGACGTCGATCTTGCCATCGTTGAACAAATCGCCGAAGGCCGCGCCTCGCCCCGGGATCACCGCAGCCAGACCGCTTCCCTTCACCGGCATTATTTCTTCGAACTTGCCGTCGCGCATGTTGTGAAAAAGCTGCGGGCGTTCCTTGTATGAAGTACCCCAGTCCACTTTGTCGGCAACCGGGTAGATATGGCCGTTGATCATGAGCAGATCAAGCCAGCCATCGTTGTCGTAGTCCAGAAAGCCGGCGCCCCAGCCCAAAAAAGGAATGGATTTCCGGCCGATCCCGGCTCGTACTGCAACCTCGGTAAAGTTGCCGCCGCCCTCGTTCCGATACAGCAGTTTCGCCTCGTCTGAGAAGTCTGTAATGGCAACATCGAGCAGGCCGTTGTTGAGATAGTCGCCAACCGCGACACCCATTGCCGCAACTTCACGGCCGTCTTCATTGAGCGCGAAGCCCGAAGTATAACTGGAATCCTCAAACGTGCCGTCACCTTTATTGATATAGAGATAACTAAGCGTGGAATCGTCCGCCACCAGCAGATCGACCTTGCCATCATTGTTGATATCAGCGAAGACCGGAGTGATCCCATAGTAGCGGTTGGTCGCATCGGCCACACCAGCTTTGACGCTGACGTCGGTAAAAGTGCCGTCGCCATTGTTATGGAATAGATGGTCCGGTTCGCCCTCGATATTCTTCGGACCACACATCACCGACACGCCACGAAACTCGCAATACGCAAAGCCCACGGCCTTGGTCTTCTCATAGGGCAGGTTGTCGCGATCAAAATGCACATAACCTGCGACGAACAGGTCCAAGCGGCCGTCGCCGTCATAGTCGCCCCAGGTCGCTCCCGCAGACCAGTTACCCAGGGTTACGCCAGCTTTTTCCGCGACGTCAGTGAATGTTCCATCGTGGTTGTTGTGGTACAGGCGGTTCTTTCCCCAGTTGGAGACGAAGATGTCGGGCCATCCGTCATTGTCGTAGTCTGCAATGGCGACGCCAAATCCCCAGCGGTCGTTCGTGACTCCGGCTTTGCCTGCGACATCGGTAAACGTGCCGTCGTGGTTGTTGTGAAAGAGCGCGGCGTGGGGCGAAGTTTCCTTGCCATCCAGAGCATCGAAGGTTGAGCCGTTCACCATATAAATGTCCAGCCAGCCGTCGTTGTCGTAGTCGATCAGTCCGACGCCTGAACCGTTGGTTTCGATGATCAGCTTCTTTTCCGGCGTGCCCATCTTGTGATTCCAGCCGGACAGGCCCGCAGCCTTGGTAACGTCCTCAAAAATTACCGGGCCTGAATCCACAATGCCGCTGGCGGTGATGGGAAGCTTCCCTGCACCCGCACCGCTCACGGTCTCGCCAGCCGCCGTTGCGCTGCTCATGCCCGACTGTGCCTGCGGTTTGGGCTGCGAGGCAGGTTGCGATCCGGCCGTCGTCTGTCCTCTGAGACATGCCCCAGTCATCCCCAGCACAACACTCAGAACTCCGGCAAACAGGCGACAGACACAGGGCAACTGCGTTCCTCCAACCACTGGAGTTTAACGCAGTTGGCCTGCCGGATGCCTGCGGCAGGCCAGGCCAGCAACCTCTCAGCGTATACTCCTGCTGATCGCTGTTTGTTGTTTTCACACAAATCCTATGCCTGCAAATCATTGGTTTTTCAGCCGAATCCCATCGCTCCAACGTATCTCACTCCAACGCGTTCCGTGGATCGTCTCCGTCGCCCTCCTCGCCAGCATCCCCCTGTTCGCTCAAAGCGAAGCATGTTCGACAGTCGCTCCCAGCGATCCAACTCCCGCTGCGGCGGCCTATACTGCAGCTCGCTACTCGCAGGCGGAGGATCTGTACGGTCAGGCCGTGGCCAAAAACCCTCACGATCTGCAGCTCTCTGCTGCGCTGGTAAAAACCTTGCTGCGCGAGGGCCAGGTTGATCAGGCGGCGAGCCAGGTCAACAAGATCCTGCCTGATAACCCGAACTCAGCCATCACGCTCACTTCGCTCGCAGAGGTGCAGCTTCGCCAGGGCCAACCGTGGCTGGCGCTGGAGACACTGAAGACCGCCGAAACCGCGGACCATTGTTATGCGCGCATCTACCTCGTCCGCAGCCGCGCCCTGCGTATCGACTCCATGTACGCCTCGGAGCGTGCGGAGGTTCAGAAAGCCTACAGCATCGACCCGAAGGACCCCGATATCCGCCACGCGTGGCTGAGCACCGTTTCGCCCGCGCACGAGATCGAGAGCATCTCCGGTTCGCTGGCGACGATGAAAGACCTCGATGCCGAGACCAAACAAAAGGCTCAGGACTCCATCCGCTCAATGATGCCGCTGCTTTCTGAGAACAATCAGACCTGCCAGGTTCTGCCAACGGCCGAGTCCGCGTCGTTCACTCTCCAGCCCACTTATCAGGATGCGAAGCATATCGATGGCTATCGGCTGGAAGTCGACCTGCCAAAAAGCAAAGCTCATTTGCAGGTGGACACGGCGGCTTCAGGCCTCTTCATCAGCAAAGCTCTGGCAGAGGCCAACGGATTCCAGCCAGAAGCAGGCGATCCGCCGGGAACCGTACGGGTCGAAAGCGTACATATCGGTCCCCTTGAGTTTCGTGACTGCGTTGTCGGCGTCAGCGAGACTCCGTTCGCCGGAAAGGGGGATGGCTTCATCGGCACGGACATGTTCGCCACCTACCTGATCACGCTCGACCACCCGGCGGGCAAGCTGACTCTCTCACCGCTGCCGAAGCAGACTGGCGTTGTGCCAGGAGATCGCGCGGTGCCTGCGGAGATGCGTGACTACATGCCCGTCTATCACCGGCAGCAGTATCTCCTCGTACCGGCAATGCTCAACAACAAATCGCGAAGGTTGTTCATTCTGGACACTGGCATTCGCTTCAGCACGATGACCTCCGAGGTCGCCCACTCCGTCTCGACGACCAAAGTCAACTTCACCAACGCAGTGCAGACTGCTTCAGGGTCGACGCTGCACGTCTACCGCGACAGCTTCGATTTTCAATTAGCAAATCTCACTCTCAGCCATCAGGGCCACATCCTGGAGTTCGATCCTGCGATCGTCAATCAGAACGCAAGCATGCAGATCGCCGGAATGTTGGGCTTTGACATGCTGCATTCATTCGTTTTGCACCTCGACTATCGCGATGGCCTGGTGAAAATGGAATCCGCTGAACCTGGGATAGTTTCTCCAGGGGCGAAAGGGGTGATGACCGCGTCAGCGGTGACGGAACCCTCATGCGATCCCGGCGACAATCGCGATCGTCCGTTCAGTTCAACTATTGGAGCCAAGGTTACCGGCCTCATCGATTCAGCGCATCTGAAACCCGGCAAGGAGATCACGGTCAGGGTTGTGAACGACTGGGAGTTCCCCGGCTGCAACCTGCCGATGGATTCGCTTCTTTATGGCCACGTAACGGCGTCGAACACATCGAAAGATTCAGGCGCTTCTGAACTTTCCCTCGTCTTCGACCATGGAGAATGCGAGGGACGAACAAAGAAGGCTCTCTCACTGACCGTAATCGGCATCGTCGCTCCGCCGGATCAGTACGTTGGTCTGCACACTGCTATACCCAGCGAGATAGGCGGTGGGAGGGGGCGCGACATTTCGGTTACTGCGCAGAATCTCGGGTACTTCGCGCTGGATGAAAACCTCAATCCGGGCGGCCCACCGAAGACGGTGCACCCAGGCATAGTCGCCGGTATTCCTAAGCTGAAACTCGAACCCTGGGGCGGACCCGGTTGCAGCACGAAATTCACAACTACGGGTCAGAGCGTCCGGTTCGGTATCGGTGCGGAACTGATCCTGACTATGCAAACCTCAACTGAATGACTTGATGGCGGGTTGGAATTCTCGGGTCGCGATGCAAGCTATCTCTGTCACATGCGTATGACGCCAGCGTCAGCAACAGCGGCTCAAATGCATGCGTCTACGAACATACGCGATCCGGGCGTGCTTTACCCAAGGCGACCAAAGCCATAAGACCTTGGTCCTATTGTTAGTTTTTCCTCTGAGAGTCGATCATGGCATCACAGCCGTTGCACTGAACAGATGAAAGCGGGAGATACCTGCCTGAGATATAGACTATGCGGAACTCTTGTATCAGAAGGCAGGTTGGAGCGCCAAACCCGAGGTCCGGCTCGATAGAAGCCGTAGACTGGCGGAATGGTGGCATTCATTCTGTACTCTGCCGATTTTGGCAGTAGAAAGGGCCGACAGACATGACCGATTACCCGATTCCTTTCTTCCTCGCTTCATTACTCATACTCTGGGTAGCGGGGCAAATCGGATTATATTGGCGCAGAAAGCGACCGATGAACGATGAGGAGCGTGCCGACTTCGCGGTCGTGCAAGGTGCTAGCCTCACGCTCCTGGGCCTCATCATCGGATTTAGTTTCTCAATGGCACTTGGCCGCTACGATCAGCGTAAGAACTATGAAGAGGCAGAGGCCAACGCAATCGGCACCGAATACGTTCGCGCAGGCCTGTTGCCGGCGGCTGACGCTTCGGCGGTACAGGCCCTGCTTACGAAGTACACTGATCTGCGAATTTTGTACTACGAGACCAGCGAAGGCGACTCACTTCGGAAGATTAACGCTGATACTGCCCAGCTGCAGACGCAATTGTGGTCCGCAGTGCAAGTGCCAGTGAAAGCTCAACAGACGCCGGTAATGACCCTGGTTGCGTCGGGCATGAACGATGTGCTGAATTCACAGGGCTACACTCAGGCCGCGTGGTGGTACCGCATTCCAGCCGAGGCATGGGGTTTGATGCTTATCATCGCAATTTGTTGCAGTATTTCGATCGGTTACGCTACGCGAACCCCCAAAGCGAAGGCCGGGGTACTGTATGCTTTGCCGCTGGTGGTCTCGATCTCTTTGCTCCTCATCGCCGATATCGACAGTCCCCGCGGAGGACTTATTCACGTAGTTCCCCAAAATCTGGTGAGCTTGTCGCAGTCACTTCCTCATTGATGTTCTGGCATTCGACCAAGGTCCAATTGGGAGTCCCCACGAGTTCTTAAGCTCACTTGGCAATCTGCCGTCGGGGCGATGACATAGGACCAAGGTCCTATTGTCGACCTGCCTCCGCGCCCCTACTATCTCCATGGGAAATATCAACTTTGCCACGAGGCCGCGATCGCCCAAAGTATTCATTCGCCGGCGACCCTCTCAATCGAAGAATGCAATAAACCGCATCGCAGTACTGTTCGTAAAACGCAATGTTTTCTGTCTGAGCTTGGCAAGGCCGAGCGCTTTCGGCATCCATCTCCAAGCCCAGCTTCCGGGATTTCAGGCGGTACGGCGCAGGAAAAAGAGGGAGAACAATATGTTCAAACGACTAGGTCATCTGGCACTCGTGGTCGGAGTACTGTCGCTCAGCGGAGCGCAGCTTTGGGCGCAAGCTGCGACAAGCTCCGACGACGTCGATCCGGACGCTGTTGCCACACTCAACAAAATGGGCGCATATCTACGCACGCTCAAGGCTTTCCAGGTGGAGGCGCTGATAACCAGAGACGACGTACTCGATAACGGTCAAGTGGTGCAAAACGACGAGAAAGTTAATTTGCTTGCGCGTGTGCCCGATCGTATGCGCGTGGAGATAACCAGTCCGAAGAAACATCGATTCTATTTCTATGACGGAAAGAACTTCACCATCTTTGCCGCGTTGGCAAACTTCTACGCCATTGCTCCGGCGCCGGATACTCTCGGGAAGCTCGGTGATGATCTCTATGAAAAATATGACATTGAGCTTCCCTTGCAAGACCTCTTCCTTTGGGGAACACCCGGGGCCAGGAACGGAGACATAACGAGTGCCTTTGATGTGGGGCCCTCTGAGGTGGGCGGCGTAACCTGTGAACAATATGCCTTCCGTGAAAGAGGATTGGATTGGCAGATATGGATTCAACTGGGTGACTACCCGCTACCCCGAAAGCTTGTCTTGAGTACGTTGACCGACGAAGCGAGGCCGCAATACAGCTCGACGCTCAATTGGAATCTGGCGCCATCATTCGATGAGGAGGCCTTCGTGTTCGATCCGCCCAAGGATGCGCAAAAGATCGTAATCGCAAAAGCCAATACTTCAGGCGGCGACAGCAAGTAAAAGGAGAGCGCTATGAATCGAGTTATCCGGTACGCTGTTGTGGTTGTCGTAGCCGCGTTGGTTCCGCTTGCAGGGGCTAATGCGCAGCGCAGAGGCGGTGGTGGTGGTGGCGGCGGTCACGCAACGCGCGGCAGTGCGCAATCCAGCGTGAACAGGGGCGGCAATGTCAACCAGGGTGCCAACCGGAATACCAACGTGAACCAGAATGCCAACGTAAACCGAAACATCAACCAGAACACGAATGTAAACAGAAATGTCAACGTGAACAATAACGTCAACGTGAACAGGAATGTGGACGTCAACGTCCACGGCGGATACTACGGTGGCGGTGGATACTACGGCGGCGGATGCTGCTATCATCCCGTGGCCACAGCGGCTGCGGTGACTGCTGCGACCATGGTTACTGCGGCAGTCGTCGGATCCATGGTAAACACGCTCCCTCCGTCATGCTCGATGGTCATGGTGGGTGGCGTATCGTACCAGCAATGCGGCAGTACCTGGTATCAACCTCAGTTTGTCAGTGGGAGTACGACATACGTGGTGGTAAACCCGCCGAGGTAGCAGTCCACGGTGGTCCCGCGCGAGAGAGGATTAAGGATTCGTCCCGTTATCAGGCTAGAGATGACTTTGATGGTGGGACTCCGGAATTGTCCCGGCTATTCGCAATCTATCAATGAATCTGACAACGTCCGGCAACGAAGCGGCACCCAGCTTCTGCATTACGCGTGCTCGCTGTTGCTTGACTGTCTTCTCTTTCGTGCCTAGCTCAAATCCAACCTGTTTGTTCATCAGGCCCTGAGCGATCCGGATGCACACGTCTCGCTCTCTGGGAGTAAGGCTGACAAAGGCTTCCTGATCCTTTCTTAGCTTGTCGCGCTTGACCAGATTTTGCTCAGAAAGTGTCAACGCGGTGTCAATTGCGGAAGCCAGCTGGCGATATTCAAACGGCTTTGTGAGGAAATCAATCGCCCCCGCCTTCATCGCCCTCACCGACGCCTCGATATCAGCACGGCCGCTCACGAATATGACTGGCAGGCATCCATCCCCATGAGAAAGAATCTTCTGGACATCCAATCCACTGATTTCTGCCATCTTCAGATCGAGTACCAGGCATGCCGGCTTCGGAGAGAGCCGTTGAGAGAGAAACTGAGATACAGACGAATAGTTCTGCACCCTACAGTTACACGTGCGTAACAAGCGACTCATAGCGCGATATAAATTGGGATCATCATCGACGATATGAACGGCAGGTCTTGTCATCACGGTGAGCCTCCACTGGTTACCTGGGTGCTGCCGTCTCTTGTGCAAGATTATAACCCCGCACCTGAATCGGCCAACAAGCACTTAGGCAACTCGCATCGTAACATCGGCACCGGATGCTATTGACCTGTAACTTATATCAGGTGACGTTTGGTACCCGGACATTCTATCTTTCTCATTTACTATCGGGGGTTCGCATTCCAAACCCGGAGTCGCGAAAAGCTGAAGCGTAGCGGCATGTCTCTTTGTATCGATCAATATTGTCCTTGTTGTGTAGTTGGCAGGCATGGCAATGACGATTTTGACACGGCTACAAACTACTCTGGATTTCGGTGTATCGCGCTTCATCCATAGGGAGTCGATTCGCTCAGCCTTCGAGTTACCGATTAGTCGGGAGAGAAAACAATGTCGAAATCCGCTCGCACTAAGGCCTCGTCGAAAGCATCACAAAAACCTCTACTGGCGCCGCTTCACGGAGATGCGCCTCTCGCAGAGAGGCGTGCTTCCGGAAAGCAGTTACGGAACGATGTTCCGAGGGAATCTCACGGAAAGTGGTCACGAAGTGAGGACTTCCCCGGTGCCGTCGAGATCGTGATGCAAACCAACAAGGGACGGCAGGCTCATCTCGTTCCACTGAGATTGGCGCGGATGTCGGCTTCCCCGTTTGCCTTCTACCGGGGAGCCGCCGCCGTGATGGCCCATGATCTCGCTCCGACTGGTGTGACGGGAATTCAATCAGTGATTTGCGGTGATGCTCATCTGAATAACTTTGGCCTCTATGGAACTCCCCAGAGAGACGTCGTTTTCGATTTAAACGACTTTGACGAAACCGTGATTGGCCCATGGGAATGGGATCTCAAGCGGCTGACCGCCAGCGTTAACCTGGCGGCCCGGGAAAACGGCATGAACCGGCGGGAGCGCGACGCAGCAGTACGCAGGTGTTCAGCCGGCTATCGCACCAATATGGATCGATTGCAGAGCATGGGAGTACTGGAAACCTGGTATCTCCATGCGTATCCCGGAAGGGATACCCCTCTGGGTCAAATAGACGCGAAATCGAGCGCCGTCGCCCAGAAGGCAGTGAAGAAAGCCGCGATGCAGACCAACTTGACTCTGCTGAGCAAAGTAGCAGAGAAGCAGAAAGGTCAGGACTGGCGTTTTCGAGAAGACCCTCCTGTATTGACTCGTGTCGATGCGAAAACACGCGAGGCAGTGATCGATTCTCTTCAGTTTTACGCAACGACGTTATCCCGCGATCGTCAATTCATGCTAACGAGATACAGGGTAGCCGATGTTGCTCATCGGGTTGTCGGGGTGGGCAGTGTAGGCACTAGAGCTTACCTCGTTCTGCTGTTCGGCAATGGCGATGGTGACCCTTTGTTTCTGCAGGTCAAAGAGGCGATCGTCCCAGCGCTCTCACCTTTTGTCAAAAGATTGGGTAATGAGTTTTCACATGAGGGACGGCGAGTCGTAGCAGGCCAACACGCATTGCAGGCCTCGACCGACGTCATGCTGGGATGGACACAGATCGGCACGCTTCCCTTCTTTGTTCGACAGATGAAAAACATGAAAGGGTCGATCCCAATTGAATGGCTGTCTGGCAGCTCGTTTAACTTCTACGCCTTCGGTTGCGGAGCTCTGTTGGCTCGCGCTCATGCCCGCACCACGGATGCTGCATTGATTGCTGGCTATTGCGGTAAATCCGCTGTCCTCGATGATGCCATGGCACTCTGGGCGGAGGCCTACGCCAATCAGACCGTGTTGGATCACGCAGCTCTGGTAGACGCGGTAAAGGATGACCGGCACGTTCAGGCCTTCGTCGATAACACGACCCCGCAGCTGCTTACCTAGAACCTTCATCGCGAGACAGCATCGGAGAAGACATGAACACAGTCGACTACGTGTACAAGCGTCCCTTTCTCCTCATGGAGGGAGGCCCTCTTTACCGAATCGAGAAACGAATCGGGCTTATCAAGAGCCGCGAGCTCGAGGTAAGACGCCGGGCGTTTCTTTCCGTTTTGGTGACCTGGGTACCGTTGTTGATCCTGTCAGCATTGCAGGGGAAAGCGCTTGGACATAGTGCGACGATGCCTTTCCTCAAGGATATTGGCGTCCACGCGCGATTTCTTCTCGCTGTCCCTTTGCTGCTGACCGCCGAGAACTTTCTAGGCCCGCGCATTGCTGAAGCTGCTGAACATTTCGTTTATTCAGGGCTTATCCTCCCAAAAGATTTTCAAAAGTTTGACAACGCGGTCGACCGTGGCCTCAGGCTACGTGACTCTGTTGTTGCCGAGATCATTATCGCGATCATCGCGTATGCAATCCCTATTTTGACTGCTTTTCAATCAGGAATATATGCTTCGACCTGGCGCATGTTGGAGGACGGAACGGGACCTTCAATCTCCTGGGCTGGGTGGTGGTTTTTTGCCTTTTGTGGGCCCTTCGTGCAGTTTTTAATGCTTCGGTGGCTCTGGCGTCTCTTTCTCTGGTTTCAATTTCTCAACACCATGAGCAAGCTGGATCTCGCGCTGTATCCAACCCATCCCGATAAGTCCGGAGGGCTGGAATTTGTCGGCCAAACTCAGAGATTTTTCGGAGTCCTGCTCTTCGCTTACTCAACCGGCGTTTCAGGAGTTCTTGCCAACCAGATCGTATACTTCGGCGCGTCATTGAAAGGGTATGCAATCTCTATCGCGGCTTATGTCATCCTTGGAGTCGCAATCGTAGTCGGGCCACTCATAGTCTTTTCGGGAAAGCTGATCAAGCTAAAACGGCAAGGGCTTCATCAATACGGAACTCTGTCCACCACTTACACGGGCTCTTTCCACAACAAATGGATCCGCGGCGAACATGACAGCAATGAGCCGCTGCTGGGAACCGGGGACATTCAATCGCTCGCTGACTTAGGCAATAGCTATGAATTTATCGTGCGCATGAATGCCCTCCCAATCAATCCGCGCGCCATACTTTCTTTGATCGTAACTTCTCTACTCCCCCTGGCGCCGCTGCTTCTTACCGTGATGTCGCCGAAAGAAATCATCCGACTGCTGCTCAAGGTTCTGGTGTAAAGCAGGTTTGTCCTCTCATCGAGAGTCGTTCCAATGCGGAGAGAACCGGAAAGAGGTTCGAGATTGAATCCTCCTGTGAACTGCTCGCGCCTACCAGATGTGAACACGATCGGATGGAGGGAGGTAGAGCGCCTGACCAGGCTTTACGTCAAATGCCGCGTACCATGCGTCAAGATTGCGCACCGTATCGGCGCGATATTCTCCCGGGGAGTGCGGATCGGTCAAAACCTGCTGACGGAGCGCGGGTTCGCGAGCTTTGCCTACCTCTGACTGAGCGAAGCCCAGGAAGAATTGCTGTTCGCCAGTCAGGCCTCCAACAACGGGCGCCGGTTGTCCGTTGAGAGAAGCCACCCATGCATCGTGAGAAGCTGTCAGGCCTGCAAGATCGGCGATGTTTTCACCGAGCGTCTGATGCCCGTTGAGATGCAGGTCCGGGAAAGGCGCGTAAGTGTCGTATTGCTTTGCAAGCGCCTCTATAGAGGCGTCAAAGTGTGCGCGATCAGCATCTGTCCACCAATTACGCACTTGGCCGCGAGAGTCGAACGTTGCGCCTTCCGAATCGAAGGTATGTGAGATTTCATGTCCGATGATTGTGCCAATCGCCCCGTAGTTCACGGCATCGGTCGCTCTTGGATCGAAGAATGGTGGCCCAAAGATCGCGGCAGGAAAGTTAAGGCCGTTATCCAGCGGAAGATTAACCGCGTTGACAGTCTGCGGTGTCATCACCCACTCCTTGCGATCAGTTGGCTTGCCTATTCGAGAGATGGCGTAGTGATAATCGAAAAGAGAAGCTCGCCAGAGGTTGCCAAAAAGATCGTCGGATTGGATGACCAGCCCGTCGTAGGAACGCCACTTGCCCGAGTAGCCGATGCCAATCTGAAGAGTGTCGAGCTTGCGCAGAGCTTCGGCCCGGGTGGCGGGGCTCATCCAGGTCAGGTTTCGGAGCCTCGCGCGAAATGCGATGAGGAGATTCTTCACCATCGCTTCAACCTTCGCCTTGTCGGCGAGGGTGAAATACCGCTCAGCGTATGCCCTGCCGACAACGTCTCCCAGGATGCTGCTCACGAGTAAGACGGCGCGTTGCTCCCGGGGGCGCTGCTGCTGTGCTCCCGTCAGAACTTTGCCAGCGAAGTTGAAGCGTTCGTCGGCAGCCGCTGTAGAGATACCAACGGAGTATTGCTCGAGCAGGTGAAAGACGAGGTAGTCCTTCCATGTATCAACCGGCATTTCAGCTACAAGGCTTGCCTCGGCGGTGACGGCGCTCGGCTGCCACACGATAAATTCGGACTGCTTTCCAAGATCGGCCGCAGCGAAATAAGTGGACCAATCAAGGCCGGGTGCATTTTTCGCGAAATCCGACGCGGCCCAGACATTATTCGCTTTCCTGATGTCTTCGTTCTCAGCGAGCGTCAGATGACGCTGGGCGATTGCCGTTTCAAGAGCCAGTATGCCCGCTGCACGGGCCTCGACGTTATCGTAGCCGGTTAGCGTGAGCATTGCTGCGATGTGTTTCAGATACGCATCGCGTATATCTTTCATGCGAGGGGAATCGGTGAGATAGTATGCGCGATCGGGAAGCTGGAGACCGCCTTGCATGAAATAGGCGGTGTAATGGTCTGGATCCCTGAAGCCCGGCGCAACCCAGATTCCGAAAAGGTTGGCGGTGCGGAAGTTAGTGTTATTCAGTGCGTCCACATCAGCGCGGAGGGTTTCGCCGAGGGCTGCGGCCAAATCCCGCCGTGTGTGAATAGCGGCGAGCGCGGCAAGCCTTGGCTTGAGAGCCGTCATCCCGTTGGCATCGATTTTGCCGGTGTCCATGTACGAGGCGTACAAGTCTGCTACCTTCCTGGAGTCAGGATTTGAAGCGGACTTGGTACCTCGGATTTCCTCCACGATGGCGGCAACTCGCTTGTTGACGGTATCAGTCAGAAGAGAGAAACCGGACATGCTTGTGCGGTCGGCTGGAATCTCGGTTTTGCTAAGAAATGCACCGTTGGCATAGCGGAAGAAGTTGTCACCTGGAGCGACGCTCGTGTCCATGTTATGGATCTTGATACCATGCACTTCATCTTGCTCCACAGAGAGAGCGCTGATAGCAGAAACCACTGCCAGCGCGAGAACTGGGATTTTGAAGAAATTCGATTTCATGCTGCCATCCTGGTAGAGACTTCAGATTAACGACTGCAACAGATAATTGCCTGCCTAATGTGACGAGCGGCTATCTTTATCAGGATGCCAGCTAAGTTTCCTCAGCACCAGCCGTAGCGAAGATATGCGCCGAGCGTTGAACTCCCAGGCTACTGTTCTGACCGAATATATGTAGCCTTGATTACTGTATCTTTTGCCAGTGGCAGAGATGTTTCGTCTAAGGTCAAATGCGACCTGAGCTTGTTATTCACGATCTCAACGCCAAGGATGCATAGTCTCGCCTGCACAGGCTCGGCCGTGGTCGATATTTTGTCACTTAGATGGACGTATAGGCTCTTAACGCTTTGATCCTGGCTAATGAATAGGAATGACACATGAAAAAGATAGTCAGCTTGAGTAGTTTGACCTCTCCCGGATTGCCGGCGGGCAAATTGATACGCTTTGTGCTTCGAGTCGTTGCCGCAGCGCTTCTGGCGGTTTGTGCCTCTCCTCATATCTATAGTCAGGACCTTGATTCTGATCCTGAGGCATACAAGCTCAGAGTCGCCGGTCAGTTCTGGTACGCAACGCCGATCGCCAGTATCGCGGGATCAAGTTCAGAGGGCCAAATATCCTTTAATCGTGACTTCGGCTTTGATGAGTATTCGACCTTCAATGCTGGCCTGGACTGGCACTTCAAACGTAAGCATCACCTCTTTTTTCTCGTATCACCAAACCAGTCAAGTCAGGAAGCCGTCCTCCAGCGAACGATTACGTTCCGAGACCAGACCTTTGAAGCCGGTTCATCCATAAACGCTGAGTTGCGGACATACTCGTTCGCTCCCGGATATAGGTACGACATCATTCATCGCGCACACGGGCATCTCGGGATCATCGCTCAGATCAACTTTCTCGATATCAAAGCCACCATCACGGCGATCGCGTTACAGCCCGGGCAAGTAACTGTTTCGTCAGCCTCGGGATCCGTCTTTGCACCACTCCCCGTCTTTGGTCCGGACGGACGAGCCTACTTCCTGAGAAATCATCTATTCGTCGATGGAAATATAAAGGGGATGTATCTCTTCGGATACGGGAACTTTATCTCGACTCAAGGCTCAGCCGGAGCTCGCCTCGGCTCTCATATCAATCTCGCCGGAGGCTACGAAATGGGAAGCCGCCTTGCGATTAACGGCACCAGCGACCGGTTGAATGTTCGCCTTACACAGCGCGGTCCAACAGGCGGCATGGAGTTCAATTTCTAGCCGGCTCACACAGGCAGGTCAGTCACCGTCGCACGGAAGAAGCACAAGCGACTTCATTGGCAGACCAACGGATGTCTGAGGGATTTGTTTGCGGGCGGTTCTACCAGAGATGCGATAAGAATACGGACACGTCACGGACGTTTTGCCATGGTAAGAAAGTGCCAAGGCAAACAGCCCTATATAAACTCTTGGCTATATTGAGATGATTGGTTGCAGGGGTCTGCAACGTCTCGAATTTACTCGTAGTTCCTTCGAGAGATCATTGACTGAATTCGTTATCTAATGGCCGGATCGTGCCACTACTTTTTCTTTGCCATTGAGCCAATAATGCGTTTTATCAATAACTTAAAAGACCACAACGGCTCTCTTAAGTCCATATGACCCCGAAAAGCGACGTATCGCAAAGCGTATACCGGGATGGTGGAACAACCGACGTCACAAGAATTGCCCATAAATATGGCCATTCGCTTCGCTGCTAGCATTGCCTTTGCGACAACTGACAATGTTCCCGATCCTAAAAATTTAGTAAATCTAATTGAAAATCCACTCAACCGGATGTATGTTCAGATTTTAGATTAAGTAAATTAATACATAAATTTACTTAATCAAAGGAGGGAAAAGAATGAACACCAGCCAAGCATGGGTTGAACTTGCCCTGAAAACCTTATCGTGCAACCAAAAGGACCTCGCTCGGCGCATCGCCGTGTCGCCGACTCAGATCAGTAAATGGAAGAACGGCGAGCACATGTCTATCGATATGGAAGACAAATTTCGAGCACTTGTGAACATCGGAGACAAGCATCCGGAATTCGTTCTATGGGCAGGCTCGCTTGAAGACGCCGACAAATGGGATAGGCTCATCCACCGCTTGGCTGATGAGGCCCAAGATAGCGCCGAAACCGGATACGACACGGAGCCATTTCAGGACGACCTCGGGTTATTGTGCGTACGGGTCTCCGGCACACTCAGTGACATGGGAGTCGAACCGCCGAAAGCCTTTCCACCGGAGCTAGATCCCTATTTCAACGGTGTTGACGGCAGTGGTAACGACGAGGCCGATGACGATGATCCAGACGCTTCTGACCAGCTTTACGAGTTACTTGAGACGAACTCGTATTCAGCGGTCATTCGCACTATCTTCGAGTCGCTGAATGATGTGTGGGGATTCTACGTCGCGTATGTCGCAAACTCGATCGATGATGACGATGAATCTCTATACGATACAGAAGCCAATATCGAAGCGTGCCTGATGGACCTTGCTGCCTGCAAGATTCAGGTCGATGAAAGATTCGCACCCAGAATCAGGACGTTCAGACATCGAGTCATGAAGGACTACCAGGAATGGTTAACCGCCGTCAAAGAGGCAGCCTTCCGCGCTGGAACTCCGCTCTCGGCCGAGTTGCTGGACATGGTAAGTGACACGCATGGGGAACTTGGGCACGCGGCAGAAGCCGAGTCGTTAGGGTTTAACGCGAGTCGACTGCATCCCGATATCTACATGAATGAGCTTCTCGTTGGCATGAGAATCATTCATCAGGTCCTGCCAGCCATCCTAAAGAAACTCGACATTAGCGACTTCGAGTTGGACCAATCGAACTTGCACATCAACGTGCTCCCATTTCGCGCCTATGCGGATGCGGCTGAACCGGACGTCGAGGCTACGCCTCCCACTGACGAGTAGCGCGGCTTCTCCAATTTGCGTCAGCCGGAATACGGGCAAAAGCGATCGAGAACCAATGGTTGCAGGTATCGATCTGAACCTACGATGTAAGTGATTATATTGTTGCGATATTACGACTCACCATCTGTGAGATGGTAACTTATTAGTTTTAACTGACTGATTGGTTGCGGGGGCTGGATTTGAACCAGCGACCTTTGGGTTATGAGCCCAACGAGCTACCGGGCTGCTCCACCCCGCAATCTGATTGTAACAAGGCCTGCCGGGCAGGGTCAAACCTGCTAACGGCAGTTCGTTGCCTTCTTTTTCCCGGCTCTTTTGCAGAGCGAGCAGCCCTTCGATCAGATACCTGTACGACAGGAGAATCCGATCGCGAAGCATATCTCGCTATATACTTTGCGTACTCACTACCTTGTTCTTGACCTCGTGCCAGGTGATTGCTCATGAATGCGGCCATGCCCACGTCTCGGTGCCCACTTCAGTCAGCTTCAGCAGTTAAGAGACTCAGATGGTGCGCCCCAATTGCTCTCGGTGTCGCAATGACTTGCCCTTTGGCCATTGGGCAGCGGTTTCCGGGCTTTGCTACGGAAAGCTACATCGCGGCCAAGCACCCTGCAGACGAATTCGGCAACGACGTGCCGCCTGACGCAGGAAATACAGGCGAGGACCGGAAGCTCTCGGGCCTGGGCGTCATCGAAAAGGTCGTCTCCGATGGCCCTATGCCGGTCTTCAGCGCTGACGGCCATCTACTTCGTATCGCCGCCACAGCTGACCTCACCTTCTCTGAAGAACTCAATGCGCTCACCGACGTCGGCACTAATGTGTGGATTCACTACGAAGGCACACAAGACGAGGAGGGAACGATTCTTGTATCCAAGGCCACGTTCCTGCCCGCAAAACCAAGCAAATTTATCGCAATTTCAGGTCTCGAATTCAGAAACATCACTCTTGAGTTACCTCGCGCAACCCCTCCGGCCCACAAGCAAAAGCTCCGTTACAGCGACTCGGAAAGTCGATTCAAAGCCATAGACGACTCAGTGCTACAGGAGCGCCTACATCGCATCGGCATGAGTGTCGTTCCCGCCTACCAGAAGGCGCTTCCCGACGAACATCCCTCCAAGATTCAGTTCCGGTTCTATGCTGTGGACAACGAAAAACTTCGCTCGGAAATCTGTTCCATCGACGGAATGATCCTGCTTCCCAAACCGGTCATTGAACGTCTCAAGAGCGACGATCAGCTTGCTGCAATCATTGCCGATGGTATAGCGCTCAACCTGCAACGTCAGGCTGTCCGGCTGACTAGTGCCAGTCGCACATTTCTCGGCGTCGAGGCGGTTAGCGATGTAGTCGGCCTCGTAGTCCCAGGGTTCGCTATCGCCGATTTAGCGGACCTTAATCCGCTAGAAAGAAAAGTGCTCGTCCTATTGCAACAGCAACGCGCCCGCATCGCCCTCGCCCTGCTCAACGAAGCGGGCTACGATCTGCATCAGGCTCCAGAAGCGTGGCGGCTAATGGCACCCAGGCAATTGCCTGCAGCTCCTGCCACTCTCAAATATCCCGACCTCAGCACATATCAGTTGAATGTAATTAAGCAGCAATATCAGATCGTACCCACCGCATCAGGCACTGTTTCGGGAGTACGCTAGGTGCTTGCCCCAGATCTGAGAACAAAACTCTGCGAGGTTATCGGCCTCTGTTCTCAAAAGTCGCAGCAAGTGCTTCCGCCGGCTCGGGTCTCACACGAAAATCCGCATGCGCCTCCGCAAAGAGCACGCGGCCATCACGCCCGATCACATACGTAGCCGGAAGCGGAAGTCGCCAGCTTGCCTCACCGTTGAGAAAGGGCAGGTTAACCAGGATCGACTTCATATATCTCTGGTGATATTCCGGAACGGTGTAGACAAGCCCGAACTGCTCCGCCAGCTTCGCCTCGGGATCATGCAGCAGCGGAAATGGCAGCCGATGTTGCTGCACGGCAAAGTCCGACTGCCGCTGTGTCTCAGGGCTGACGGCCACCAGCAGACCGCCCTGTTCGCGAATCTGCGAATAGAGGTCGCGCCAGGTCTCCAGCTCCGTCACGCAGTACGAACACCAGCGGCCACGAAAAAACTTGATCACCAGCGGCCCCACAGACAACAGATCGCGGCTCCGCACCAGCTTGCCATGCGAATCCTGCAACGCAAACTCCGGAGCAATCGCGCCAACAGGCAGAATGCGCTCCTCAATACCGCTAGCGAACAACTCTTCGACCGCACGCTCGCCAATAGCCAGCCGCTCCGCCTGCACCAGCTTGCGGGTGTTGGCCGTAATCTCGTCGAGCTGGTCCTGCAGTGTGGTCATCTCTTGCATTTCATCTACACTTCGATTGGAGCAATAAAACCGGCGGCTCGCTACCGCCCAAACTTCTGCTTGCCACCCATCATCCCGGCCATGCCGCCACGCATCATCTGCCTGGCCATGCCGCCTTTGCCCATCTGCTTGAACATCTTGCTCATCTGCGCATACTGCCGCAACAAGGCATTTACATCCTGCACATCCACACCCGCACCCGCCGCAATGCGCTTTCGCCGCGAGCCGTTGATGATGTCCGCGTGGAGCCGCTCCTTTTTCGTCATCGAATTGATGATCGCCTCAAGCCTCGTGAACTGGCTCTCGTCCACATTTTTCGACGCCTGTTGCAATCCCGCGAAAGGCCCGACAGAAGGCAGCATCTTCAGAATCGATTCCATCGAACCCAGCTTCTTGATCTGCTTCAACTGGTCGCGAAAATCCTCGAGCGAAAACCCATCGCCGAGCAGCGCCTTTTTGGCGAACTCCTCGCCTTTCTTGCGATCGAGCACACCTTCGGCCTTCTCAAGAAGGCTCATCATGTCGCCCATGCCGAGAATGCGCCCGGTAATACGATCCGGATGAAACGGCTCAAACGCATCCGGCTTTTCGCCCACGCCAATGAACTTGATCGGCTGCCCGGTCACATGGCGAATCGACAGCGCCGCACCACCACGAGCATCGCCATCCATCTTCGTCAACACCACGCCAGTCAACCCCAGCCGCTTATGAAAGTCCTGGGCCGAGTTGACCGCATCCTGGCCGGTCATGGCGTCGGCCACGAAGAGAATCTCCTGCGGGTCCAGAAGTTTCTTCAGCCGCTCCATCTCCTGCATCAGCTCTTCATCGATGCCGAGACGGCCAGCCGTATCCACGATCAGCGTGTCGCAGCCCATGATGACGGCTTCACGGCGAGCCTCTTTGGCCAGCCTTTCAACAAGGGCCGTGCCGGGCTGCTCGCCCTTCAGATCGCCCTCGTAAATGCGCGTTTCAGTGGACTTGGCCACCACCTTGAGCTGCTCGCGCGCCGCCGGGCGATAAACGTCGACCGAAACCAGCATCGGACGATGGCCACCCTTCTTCAACCAGAGCGCCAGCTTACCCGACGTAGTCGTCTTACCCGATCCCTGCAAGCCCGCCATCAGAATCACCGTAGGCGGCTTCGACGAAAACTTGAATCGCGCCGTATCCTTGCCCAGCAGCGCCACCAGCTCATCGCGAACAATCTTGATGACCTGTTCCGTAGGCGAAAGAGCCGTAAGCACTTCCGTTCCAACAGCCTTTTCGCGGATGTGCTCGATCAGTTCCTTGACCACATTGAGGTTCACATCGGCTTCGAGCAACGCAACCCGGATCTCGCGAAGTGCCTCGCCAATATTCTCTTCGGTCAGCACGCCCTGTCCACGCAGGTGTTTAAAGGCGCGCTGCAGCTTTTCTGTCAGATTCTCAAACATAGTTGTCTCAACTCAAGTGTATCGCGGGCGGCTCTGCCGGACCCGGCGAGCGCGGCCATTGCCAGTCACGCGACAATTGTCCGGGAACATGGTTACAATGCCGCGAGACATCAGCTATCGCTCGAGGACAAATAGATGCAGACAAACACAGGCAATCGCTACCAGAATCCTCTCCCACAGCTCCTGGTCATAGTCACGGCTCTGGTCATATCGGCTATCGCAGCTTCCGCACAGGCGCCACACCAGCTAAGCACAGCCGAGCAGCAGAAGGTGGACTCGCTGGTAAAGAAGATGACCCTGGAGCAGAAGCTTGACTACATCGGCGGCACCGGTTTCGGCCTCCGCCCCGTCCCCGAACTCGGAATACCCGCGCTCAACATGTCCGACGGCCCCTACGGCACCCGCTCTAACTCCGGCTTCCCTTCCACCACCTACGCCGCCGGAGTTAACCTCGCCGCCACCTGGGATCCCGCTCTCGCCGCCCGCGTCGGCGCTGGCATCGGACGCGACGCGCGCGCCCGCGGAGTCCACTTCATGCTCGGCCCCGGCATCAACATCTATCGCTCTCCGCGCAACGGCCGCAACTTCGAGTATTTCGGCGAAGACCCCTTTCTCACTGGCCAGATCGCCTCCGGCTACATCTCCGGCATGCAGACCCAGGGCGTCAGCGCCACCGTCAAGCACTTTCTCGCCAACAACAGCGAGTTCCTGCGTCACGACTCCGATTCGGTCGTCGACGAGCGTACCCTCCGCGAAATCTACCTCCCCGGTTTTGAAGCCGCCGTCAAGCAGGGCCACGTCGGCTCTGTCATGGACTCCTACAACTTCATCAACGGCGTCCACGCTACCCAGAACGGCTACTTCAATATCGACATCCTGCGTAAAGAATGGGGCTTCACCGGCGTCCTCATGTCCGACTGGGACGCAACCTATGATGGAGTCGGTGCAGCCAACGGCGGCCTCGACGTCGAAGAGCCCTCCGGCAAATTCATGAACAAAGCCAACCTCCTGCCCGCGATCAAGGCCGGAACCGTAAGCGAAGCCACCATCGACGAAAAAGTCCGCCGAGTCCTCACCCTGGCTGCCTCCTACGGCTGGCTCGATCGCGACCAGAAAGACACATCCATCTCCTTCACCGACGCCCAAAACAAAGCAGCTGCCCTCGACTCGGCCCGCGAAGGCACAGTTCTCCTGAAAAATGCCGGGAACCTACTTCCGCTCGATAAATCAAAGGTCAAAACCATCCTCGTCGTCGGTCCCGGCGCCTATCCGGGCACACCAGAGGGCGGCGGCAGCGCCGGAGTCGTTCCCTTCCACATGGTCAGCGGCTTCGAAGGCATCTCCACCCACAGCAGCGGTTCAGTCAACGTTCTCTACGACCGCGGTCTGCCCACCATGGCGCATTTCGCCAATGCCACTCACTTCACCACCGCGGACGGCAAGCCCGGCGTCACCCTCGAAACCTTCCCTAACCTCGACCTCTCTGGCCCTGCAAAGAAGACTGAGGTCGCACCTCAGCTTGGCCTCAACGGCTTGAGCCTTGCCAGTCTCATCCAAAACCTCGACGCGCTCATGTCTCAGCTCTTCTTTTCCGCGCCCAGCGACGTCTCACATCGATTTACCGGCATGTACGAGGCTAAGTCCGCAGGCAAGTACATCGTCGCCCTTGAAGACTCCGGCGAAGGCAACGGCAACCGCCTTTATATCGATGACAAATTGGTCTTCGACAATTGGAAGCTCCTGCGCGCTTTCCAGCCAACCGTTACTCTCGACCTCGCCGTCGGCCCGCACAAGGTCGTCGTCGAAGAGTGGCAACATAGCCCTGTCGGTGGCCACCTTCTCCTTGGCATCGCGCCTGAGAAATCCCTCGTCAACAAAGATGCCGTACAACTTGCCGCCAAGGCTGACGCCGTCATCATTCAGGCTGGCTACACGCAGGAAAGTGAAAGCGAGGCCGGCGACCGCACCTTCGCCCTTCCATACGGTCAGGACGAACTCATCCGCGAAATCGCTGCGGCCAACCCCAAAACCATCGTCTCGATCACCTCTGGAGGTAACGTCGACTCCACCGGATGGCTCGATCACGTTCCGGTCCTCCTCGAGTCCTGGTACGGCGGCCAGGAAGCAGGCCAGGCCCTGGCCGAGATCGTCTTCGGTGACGTAAATCCTTCAGGCCATCTGCCCGCAACCTTCGAACGCAACGAGCAGGACAATCCAACCTTCGCCAACTACTATCCTGAAGGAGACTCGAAGCGCGTCGAGTACAAAGAAGGCATCTACGTCGGCTACCGCGGCTACGAGAAAAACAACACCAAGCCGCTCTTCCCCTTCGGCTACGGACTCTCCTACACCACCTTCAAATTCTCCAACCTCAAAGTGAAGCAGGAGACTTCAGGCGGCGAAGTCAAAGCCACCGCCACCTTCGACGTCACCAACACGGGCAAGCGCAAAGGCGCAGACGTAGCTCAGCTCTACGTCTCCGAGCAAGCCCCAAAAGTGGATCGGCCCGCGCATGAACTGAAAGGCTTCGAGCGCGTCGATCTCGCGCCCGGCGAGACCAAGCACGTATCTCTGCCTCTCAACGCTCGATCTTTCTCCTACTACGACGTCGGCCAAAAGAAGTGGGCCATCGAATCAAGCAAGTTCATCATCTCCGTAGGCGACTCCATCGAATCACTCCCGTTGAAGGCTGATCTCAACCTTACAGGTATTCAATAGCAAGTGGCAGCCCCAGGTTTCGCGTCCGAATCCTGGGGCTGCAAACTCAGCGAATGCCAACCATCCCGCGCGTGGATTCGATTAACTTCCCGGGGTCATACCCGACACCCTTCTTGAACACCAGCTGCACATGGTTTACAGCGGAGATGTCCTTAGCCGCATCGCCCTGCACAACAACCAGGTCTGCCTGCTTCCAAGCTGCGATGGTCCCAATGCGGTCTTCACGGTCCAGATAGTTTGCCGCATTCTGCGTATAAATCTGGATTGCCTGCTCGGGCGTAAACCCGGCCTCCACCAACAGCTCAAGATTGCGCTGATCACCAAACCCAGCCAGCACTGCACCATAGGCAGTGGGGTCACAACCAGCCATCAGCAGTCCTCCCGCCGCGACAAAAGCTCTCTCGAACTCCATCTCCTTCTTCAGCGCCGCGGGCCAATAAGATTTAGCGGCATTTTCACCGATAAGCGACCGGCGCTCCAGGATGCTGGCCCAGGCCTCTGGCATCAACGTCTCCTTTTCGCGATTGAGAAAAGCCGCAGGTGGGCGATTAGGCAGCAAACTCTCAAAGACCGATAGCGTCGAGGTAATGGCCACGTGATGATCCACCAGCGTGCGAATCATCGCCTTGACGGGTGCACTGTTCAGGTCAAGCTCAGTTCCAACTTCGCGGGGGACATTGAGATCCGCCGGGCATGCCCCAGGCTTCTTACCGGGCGAAAACTCCGTATCCACCAGCAGGCCATGCTCCAGATCGTCGATGCCCATCGCTGCGGCTTCAGTAAAGCCGACCGAGCAGAGATGGCCAGTGATCTTGATTCCGTGAGCGTGGGCAGCGTCAATCGCGGCCTTCAACTGGTCAGGCACAATCCACATGTACGCCTTGAATGAAGTGACGCCCTCCTGCGCCCAGTAATCGACTGTGCTCTTGGCATCAGCGACACTGGTCAACTGACGAGCCATGTTCACAAACGTGCCGGGGCCGTCGAGGTAAGGCCCGGTAACGTCGAGGTCTGGACCAGGCGCCAGCCCCGCGTCAATCGCCTGCTTGAGATTCAGGTCTGTGTAAGGCTCGATACTGCCCGTGGTGCGCGCCGTGGTTATGCCGGCCGCAAGATATAGACGTGGAGCAGTCTGCTGGGCTTCACTGGCGGCAAGTCCTGTCAGTTCTTTTGTGCCGGGTTCGACATAGAACAGATGCTCGTGCATCCCGATCAAGCCCGGATAAACAGTGTGACCAGCCAGATCGAGAACCCTGGCCCCAGCCGGGATTTGCGCACTGGCGCTCGGAGTGACGGACACAATTTTCCCGCCATCGATGACGATGGTCTGGTCCGCAACCGGCACAGCCCCAGTGCCGTCGATCACTTCAATATGCGTCAGCGCCACAACTGGATTCGAGACAGCGATATAAGGCGCAAGCGGGTTCGAAGCAGGACTCGACGCCGAAGCTTGCGCCAAGGCAAGCGCGGGAGACAGAAACAGGCAGGCTGCAAACAATCTCGATGAAGACATGGAAGCACCATACACCAGAGCAGGCGCGATTCACACCCACCCGCGACTGACCTTAAGGGTCAATCCGCCGGAGACACCAGGTACTGCTCCAGCTTGCCATCAGGATAGGTGTAGGTAGTCACAACCAACCGCTTGCCCGGGTAAGCAACGCGAAACGCTCGGAACGTCATGCCGCCGCGCAATTCTTCCGCTGTTTGTTTAAACGTCAGCGGCTCACCCAAAGGTCCAAGGCTATCGCGAAAATCCGCCACCGTCTGCTCTGAAAAATAGTCGTTCAGGTTCGGAGCCAGCAAACTGCGGTCGATGTGCCCCTTTTGAAGATCCCTATAGATAGCAAGCGCCTGCTTTTCCGCATCGGATTGAGAGCCGCTTCCGGCTACTGTCGAGGCGACAAGTTGCGCAATTGTTTCAGCCCCGCCAGCCATATGATTCGTCAGCACCACCACCGCAATGCCATCATCCACAAGCACCTCATTGTCCGAAACGAAGCCCGTAACCTCTCCGCTGTGCTCTATCGAACGATGCCCTTCGCGCTGAGTGACTTCGACCCCAAGGCCGTAATGCGAACCCGTCCCATCTTTCAGCTGGACCTCGGTGAACATCTCCTTGTAGCTCTCCGGCTTGAGCACGGATTGCGCAATCAGGCTCTCATCCCACAGCGCCAGATCGTGCGCCGTCATCGCCAGTTCACCTGCGGCAAACATCCAGCCGCGTCCCTCCTTCGGCGCGAGCCGCAACGGTCCCAGCGCCGCCCTAATATACGGTGTAGCGTCGGTCGACGTGAGCTTCGCCTCATCCGAATTCCACACCGACTTCATCCCCAGCGGATGAAAGATATGCTCCCCAAGAAACTCCATCAGCTTCTGCCCACTGACCTTCTCCGCAATCAGCCCGGCAATCACGTAATTCGTGTTCGAATACTGCCACTTCGTTCCCGACTCAAAGTCCAGCGGCTTCTTCGCCCACGTATCGAGAATCTGCTGCGCGATCTCCGGCTTCATCATCGGAGTCATCAGGTAGTCCTCTGGCCAGTAATCCTGATAGCCCGACGTATGGCTCAGAATCTGCCGGATGGTCACCTCATCGCCGCGTGTAAGTCCCGGCACATACTTGCCCACCGCATCATCCAGCCGCAGCTTGCCCTGCTCCTGCAGAATCAGAACCGCCGCCGCCGTGAACTGCTTCGAAACCGACCCAATCGAATAGCGCATTTCCGGCGTAGCAGCCACATCCGGATTGATGTGAGCCTTGCCGTACGCCTTCGTGTAAACCAGCTTGCCACCCTTCACCACAGCGATCGAGGCAGAAGGCACACCGCGCTGCTCCAGCACCTGCGCAGCAATGCGATCAATACGCTGGGCGAGCACGGGATCGATAGAGCTAACCGTTTGGGCCGCCAGAGAAATCGGCGCACATACCGCAAAAAAAGCAAAAAGACGAGTGGCAGAATTCATAAGTGAGTCGAGGCTCCCGGTCAACATTCTGGTTAACATTCTGAAAATACACTCGGGTACGCGCCCGGCGTCAAACAGCCCGAGCCAGAGTCAACACAGTAATATCGTCGTCCTGGCCGAACTGCTGCGCAGAGTGGGCTATCTTCTCGGCCGATTGCGTAGAGATCGCCGCCGTGCGTTCAAATCCGAAAAGCTCGCCGGTCTTGCCTCGCGCTTCTACAACACCATCGGTCAAGAGCGTGATCCGCGTGCCTTGCGGAAGTGGATGGGAGGATTCGATGTACTCTGCATCGGCCTCCAGGCCCAACGGAAGACCATTTTCACAGCCCATCTCCACGCCATCGAGGTAGGGCGCGATGTGACCCGCACTGGCAAAGCTGAAGTGCCCGCCCGCATCCGCATGGAGCACCAGGCAGGTGGTAAAGCCTCCCCGGCTGCGGCCCAGCATGCGGAAGTTCATCGCCTTGAGAATCTCGCCCGGGCTATGCGTATAGTGAGCCAGGGTCCGCACCGTTCCCACCAGCAGCGACACCGTCATCGCCGCCGGCATGCCCTTGCCGCTCACGTCGCCGATCACGATGAGTACGCCGCCGTTGAGAGCGGGAAGAATCTGGAAGAAGTCGCCGCCCACCTGCCCGGCAGGCTTGTAAATGGCATGGATATCGAAACCCGGGATGCTGGGGTTGGACTCCGGGATGAGTACCTGCTGCACCTCTTGGGCTTGTTTGACGTCAAGCGCGATGAGGCGCTGGCGATGGATCGACTGGCGAAGCCGGCGCAGCAGAAGGACCGCAAGCGCAACCACCAGCAGAAAATCGGCGATCTCCGGCAGCCGGATGCGCACTCCGAAGGGGAACCAGAAAGGCAGGATGTGCATGAACTGCAGGTCCGTATAGAACTCCGACGCAGCGGCCAGGATCACTGCGGGAAGCGCGAGCCAGCCTTCGACCCCTTGCTCGCGAATCCCCTGAATCACGGTCAGCAGCATGAATCCGGCCAGGATGAATCGCACACCCAGCGAGATGAGCGCGAATGTGTTGCCTGCCGAAACAGGAGCACCCGGTAGCAGATTCTGGAAACCCAGGGTTGAAACCATAAGAGCCAGGGTCAGAGGGATAAGCGCCCAGGGGATCCAGGCCGCCCTGCGCAGCCGAAACCAGACCCGCCAGACCATGACCCATCCGGCGTATTGCAAGGAATAGAGAACGACAGCATTGAAGACAATGTCGAAATTGCCGATGGAGATGATGAGCAGCAGCGCGCCAATCCAAAGGTAGACGCGATCTGTTCGGTCGAAGAGAAACAGGCTCAAGGCAAGCAGGCCCAACATGCCGAAGATAAGAAATTGCGCCGGCTGCGGAAGATAAGTTCGAATCATCGAATCCCACAGCACCTGATGCCGCGCCGCGACAGCCTCGGCCTCGCCCAGCGACGGGGCGTTGTGGAAGCCGCCCACCCAATCGCCCTGTGTGAGCGTAGAGGGCTGCATCCAGACCCGGAAGGCAATGACCTGAGTCGCTTCGCCGGTCCTATCGTTGGCGCTTTGCGGCAGCTCAAACATCATCGGCCGGGAGTACTGGACGGAAGGATCGCCCGAGGAGAAGTCGCCGAAACTGCCGACGTAGACTCCATTGTCGAAGAACTGGTAGCTGTCATCGACATCGGAAGGGCCCGCGAGTGCCAGCTTTACGCCGGGACGAGATTCAACCTGGACGCGGATGCGATACCATGCGTATCCCCAGTAGCCGGGGTGCCCTTTGGCGGTCCAGCCCGGCGTGAAGTTGCCAAAGCCGCCCATGGGATCAATTGCGCCGGCTTTGGGGCTCAGGTCGATGGTTTCCCAGTGGGAGTCGTCGAAGCCGGGGCTTGCCCACAGCGGAGCATGCGTGGCCGGGTCCAGCGGGGAGTCGCCGACGGTGAACTTCCAAGGACCATTGAGACTGACGACGCTGTCGCCGATGCGGATGTGAGAGGCGACTGGAGCGGAAGAAGTCTGGCCCAGAACCACGCCGGCAAATCCCAGCAATGCAACAACGACAACACAACGGTGAATGAGACTCGCCACGCAGGAGACCTCGGAATCAAGAGAAGAGTTGCTTTAGGCACTCTATCAAGCCTTGCGCGCTGCAGCCATGCCACTTTTGAATGCCTGGACGCCAAAGCCATGAAGCTCGCCTGTCAAGTGCGATAGGCTGGTCCTGACCGTATACATTCCAATGCGGCGAGGACTTATGGACCAGCCAGGCCAGTTAAATGATCTGATCGAAGGATACAAACGCTTTCAACGGGAGGCCTTTCCTGAGAGACGCGACCACTTCCACCTGCTCGCCGAGATGCAGGCTCCGCGCTATCTCTTCATCACCTGCTCGGACTCCCGCATCGTCCCCGACCTCATCCTCCAGACCGAGCCCGGCGACCTCTTCATCTCTCGCGGCATTGGCAACGTTGTCCCGGTCTCCGGCGCGGACGTGGACGGCATCACAGCCACGATCGAATACGCCGTTGAAGTTCTCAAAGTGAAGCACGTAATCCTCTGCGGCCACTCCGACTGCGGCGCGCTCAAGGCCGCCTTGAATCGGAAAGGCCTCGAAAAGCTTCCCAAGGCCAGCCGATGGCTGCATCACGTCGAGGGAGCCTTCAGCCACCGCCAGCCCCTGCGCCCCGAAGAAGGCGAACACGCCGAGCTCGCCTCCCTCATTCGCGGTAACGTCGTCGCCCAGTTAACCAACCTGCGCGCCCAACCGTCAGTTGCCCGCGCTCTTGCTCACGGCAACCTCGCCATCCACGGCTGGTACTACGACATCATGACCGGCCAGATCGAGCAATACGACGAGCAGCGTCGCGAATTCCGCCCACTGCTCGCCTAAAGCATCTCCAGCATTAACCGCGCCCAGAGCGCTCCGCGACAATCCTCAGCGCGTCGTGAAAGCGCGCCTCCTGCGTATTCTGCAACACCCGCTCCAGGTGAATCCGCCCATAGAGCACCTTGGTCGGATTGTCCTCCAGCCTGACCTCGCCATTCCAGAATCGGCGGCGAAACTCATCAAATCCTGGCAGCGGCTCCTTTAGTGCACCATGCCCTCCCGATGCGCCCAGATAGAGAAACGCCATCGCGTAAAAGACGTGCACCAGCTGCCGCATCAGAAAGAATCGCGCCCTCTGATATTCGTCCGGCGCCTGCCCAAAATACGCCAGCAGATACTCCCGCTCTTCAGCCTCATTTGTCACCACATGATTCGCCACAACCGCAAGGTCGACATACCGATCATTCAAAAAGGCCGCTTCCCAATCCACCAGCCAGACACGCTCTCCGTCAAACAGAACGTTATCCGGCTTGAACAAGTCGTTGTGGCTCGACACCATCTCTGAGCCATCCCGTGGATACACAACAGCCACCTCGGCATAGCGCGCCAGCAGCTCGTCGCGTTCATCTACCGTCAGCGTCTCCACGGCGCCAAACTTCTCAAGTAACCCCTTGAGCGCCGGTCCCTCATGCAGCAGAAAGGTGCATGTCGTGTTGAGGTGCTTCTCGACGCCGCCAAACGGCGGCAGGGCATGCACCGCGCGCAGCGTCGCCGCCATCTTCACCAGAGCTTCTTCAACCGCAAACGGCACAGCCTCCACAAAATCCGTGATCGAGAGCCGGTCTTCAACACTCGTGTACCAGACATGAGGAGCGAGCCCAGCCTGCGCCGCCGCCCGCATGCAGGCAAAGTGACGCGTCGGATCATCGCTGCGCATAATAATCCGCAAAAGATACGGTGCTCCTCCCACTACTATCCGAAAGACCAGCGCCGAGGTCTGTCCCTTGGTCAGCAGATCAATCTCGTCAAACTCCGTAACACCAAATGCCTCGCGCAAACCGCGAGCCACCGCTGCGCTCTTCTTAACAGGGATCATGCACTCTCCACAAAATGAGCTGAACAGGCCGTGCATCGAAGCAACAGCCTGCGGGGTTGGAACACACCACCGTCGGATCTCCGCGAAACCTCCGGCAGCCAGACCTATCGCCGTTCTTGAGGACCGTTCGTGGTATAACCCGGAATCCAGCTCAAAATACAGTCTGTTTTTTGTGTTTGCGCTTTGCTATGTTGGAAGCAGGGAGATAGAAACATCTCCCGCAGGCGGCCTGATTCTCTCCCCCACCGACACCCCACAGCCTTCCGCATGCCCATCCTCTCCAGCGGCTAGACGCCCTCGATAAACCAACCAGTTGACCAACTGGTTGGTTTATCGTCTAATTAAATTGGAGGCTAATCATGCCCACCGAAATCGGCGCCTTCGAAGCCAAAACCAGGCTCTCCGAACTCCTCCGCAAAGTCGATCAAGGCGAGCGCTTCACCATCACTCTCCGTGGCCGTGTCGTGGCCGAGCTCGTCCCGCCGGCCCCCACCCGAACACCCGTGCCGCAAGACGTAATTGACCGCCTCATGCACCCCAGAATCCACGGCATCTCTGCCGAGGAAGTCCGTGCTGCTATCGAGCTTGGCAGGCGATGAACCTGATTCTCGATGCGTCGATAACACTCGCTTGGTGCATCACTCGGTCCGATCCATCGGAAGCCGCCCTCGCCCAGGAAGCTTTAAACTTCGTTCGCCTCAACCGTGCGCAGGTTCCGGCCCTCTGGTACGCGGAAATTCTGAATACTCTGGTCGTCTTCGAACGAGCGAAGCGACTTTCTCCGGAGGACTCTTCGAACTTCTTAAATGATCTCGATACCCTGTGGATAGATCAGGATCTTACTCTGCCTTCGGACACGCAATCGCGCGTTCTCGCCGCTGCCCGCACTCACCAGCTCACCGCTTACGACGCCACCTATTTCGAACTGGCCCATCGGAAAAACGCCTCACTCGCAACTTTCGACCGCCAGCTGGCTGGCGCCTTCCGCAAAGCGGGAGGCCACGTCTTCGGCGATACCCCCGATACCCCATAGACCCGAGAATTCAAAATATCTCACCGGACAACACCCCATCGTCCAGCTGCGCCCCATTTAGCTCAATTATTGCCCCATTTCGCTCAATTATTAATGCCACCACACTAAAGAATCCTTGACAACAACTCACTCATCTATAACACTGTAGCTCGTACAGAACTCAGATTTCCCCTAGGCAGGTATACACAACCATGGCAAAAATTATCGGTATCGATCTCGGAACCACAAATTCCTGCGTCGCCGTCCTCGAAGGTGGCGAGCCCAAAGTCATTCCAAATGAAGAGGGTGCGCGCACCACCCCCTCCATCGTCGCCTTTTCCAAGAGCGGCGAACGTCTCGTCGGCCAGGTCGCCAAGCGCCAGGCCATCACCAATCCCGAAAACACCATCTTCTCCATCAAGCGCTTCATGGGCCGTCGCTACAACGAAGTCAACGATGAGATGAAGATGGTTCCCTATAAGGTTGAGCAGCAGGGCGACCATATCGTCGTCGTTGCCCAGGGTAAGCCCTACACCGCTCCCGAAATCTCCGCGATGATCCTTCAGAAGCTGAAGAAAGCCGCCGAAGCCTACCTCGGCGAGACAGTCAGCGAAGCCGTAATCACCGTCCCGGCCTACTTCAACGACGCCCAGCGCCAAGCCACCAAGGACGCAGGCAAAATCGCCGGCCTCGACGTCAAACGCATCGTCAACGAGCCCACGGCTGCCGCTCTCGCCTACGGTCTCGACAAGAAGAAGGACGAGACTATCGCCGTCTATGACTTCGGCGGGGGCACCTTTGATATCTCCATCCTCGAAGTCGGCGAAGGCGTCATCGAAGTTAAGTCCACCAATGGTGACACCCACTTGGGTGGCGACAACCTCGACCAGCGCATCGTCGAATGGCTCATCTCGGAGTTCAAAACCGAAGAAGGTCTCGACCTCGCCTCAAAGGGCAACGAAATGGCCCTGCAACGCCTCAAGGACGCGGCGGAAAAGGCCAAGATCGAGCTCTCGACCACTGTCGAAACCGAGATCAATCTGCCCTTCATCACCGCCGACGCGACCGGCCCCAAGCATCTGGTCCGCAAGCTGACCCGCTCCAAGCTCGAGCAGTTGGTCGAAGACCTGTTGCAGCGTTCGCTTGAGCCCACCAAAAAGGCCCTGGCCGACGCCGGCGTCACGGCTGCCAAGATTGACGAAGTTGTCCTCGTCGGCGGCCAGACCCGCATGCCCCGCATTCAGGAACTGGTCAAGCAACTCTTCGGCAAAGAGCCCCATCGCGGCGTCAACCCCGATGAAGTCGTCGCCATCGGCGCAGCCGTTCAGGCAGGCGTCTTGGCCGGTGACGTGAAAGATCTGCTGCTGCTCGACGTGACCCCTCTTACCTTGGCCATCGAAACCCTCGGTGGAGTCGCTACAGCGATGATCCCGCGCAACACGACGATCCCGACCAAAAAATCGGAGACCTTCTCAACCGCTGCTGATTCCCAGACCGAAGTCGAGGTCCACGTCCTCCAGGGCGAGCGTCCAATGGCTGCGCAGAACCGCACCCTGGGCAAGTTCAAGCTCTCAGGAATTCCTCCGGCGCAGCGTGGCGTACCGCAGATCGAGGTCACTTTTGACATCGACGCCAACGGCATCCTCAACGTAACGGCAAAGGACCAGGCCACCGGTAAGGACCAGCGCATCACCATCACCTCCAGCTCAGGTCTGAGCAAAGAGGAAGTGGATCGCATGGCCAAGGAAGCCGAAGCCCACGCCGCCGAGGACAAGGAACAGCGCGAGCAGATCGAGGCGCGCAACGGCCTCGACTCCCTCACCTACAACATCGACAAGATGCTGAAGGAAGCCGGCGACAAGGTCCAGGGCGCGGAGCGTTCGGAAGTGGAATCAGCCCTTGCAGAAGCCCGCAAGACGCTGGAAGGCAGCCCCTCTGTAGCGGAGATGAAAGCCGCCAACGACAAGCTGACGGCGGCCTCGCACAAGATGGCCGAAGTCCTCTACAAAGCCAACGCCGCAGCCGGCGCCACAGCAGAAGGCCAGCCAGCAACTGGCGAGCCAACCGTTGAAGCCAA
>Ga0206936_1043_pt1 | contig 41571 bp, 34 predicted proteins | sample Alteio_BWOrgHeat_14_FD_152922 | JGI IMG/M metagenome (GOLD analysis project Ga0206936, IMG submission 152922) | Enriched cells from forest soil in Barre Woods Harvard Forest LTER site, Petersham, Massachusetts, United States -... | ecosystem: Environmental > Terrestrial > Soil > Temperate forest >... | reverse complement strand
ATGGGTCTGCTCGGCCAGGAAGGCTTCTTTTCCCAATTCGCAGTCCGCTTCCGCGCGTCCGACGGCTATTTCGAAGTCCTCTAATTAGAGCCGCTCACATTACGCGCCCGCAACCGATCGCTCGATCAGCCGTGTCGTAGAGTGCCCTTCGACAATCGGCACAATCGCCACCCGGCCGCCCCACGACTTCACTTCTCTCGCGCCCACGATAGTGTCTTCGTTATAGTCGCCGCCCTTCACGATAACATCGGGCCTGGTCGCGACAATCAACTCCAGTGGCGTCGGCTCATCAAAGATGGTTACGGCATCCACCGCGGCCAGTGCCGCCAGCACGCGTGCCCGGTCGTTTTCGCGCACCACAGGCCTGTTTGGTCCCTTCAGGCACGTGACCGAAGCATCGCTGTTGATGGCCACAATCAAGCGATCGCCCTGCCGCCTCGATTGCTCCAGAACCGAGATGTGGCCCACATGCAGCAGATCAAAGCAGCCGTTGGTAAATACCACGCTCTCGCCATTCGCCTTCCAGACCGCAACCCGGCGAACCAGCTCCGCCCGCGTAAGCACCTTGTCTTCGGCATGCAGCGCAATCTCGGGGGCCAGCGCCGCCAGCAGCTCATGCTTCTCCACCGGCACCGTGCCTACCTTGCCCACCACGATTCCCGCCGCCATATTCGCCAATTGCACAGCGGGTTCAATCGCCAGCCCGGAAGCAAGGCAGAGCGCCAGCACCGCAATGACCGTGTCTCCCGCACCGGAAACATCAAAAACCTGCCGCGCCACCGTTGGAGCCAAAAAGCGGTTCCCGGGCCGAATGACCGCAATGCCCTTTTCGCTTAGCGTTGCCGTCAGGAATTCCACGTCGAGATCACCGACCATCCCCTCCGCGGCAGCCAGCAACGCATCAAGGTCATGAATCTCATCCCTAGAAACCGCTCTAACAGCCAGTGACAGCTCCGCCAGATTTGGACAGATCGTCGTGGCCCCGCGATACCTGCTGAAATCAGCCGTCTTGGGATCAACCAGCACCGGAATGCCCCGCCGCCGGGCCTCCATAATCACGGCCTGGCAAAGACTTGGCACCAGCACGCCCTTGGCATAATCCGAAAGCACAACCGCATGGCATCGCGGAAGTTCTTCGACCACCTGGTGCAGCAAACGCTCGTGATCAGCCTCAGCATGCGCACCCAGACGCTCGCTATCCAGCCGCAGCATCTGTTGCCTGCCCCCCAGGATCCGTAATTTGGTAATCGTCGGAAAATCCTCACAGGAAACAAACGCCGGATCGATTCCGTTCGCTCGTAGACTCGCAGCCACTAGTCGCTCGTCCTCGTCGCCGCCAGTGAATCCCACCACCACCACCGATGCGCCAAGCTTCGCCATGTTCATCGCCACATTGGCCGCGCCGCCCGGCTGCTCGCTACGGTGTGTAGCCCGCACCACCGGCACTGGAGCCTCCGGAGAAATCCTTCCCACCTCGCCCCAGATGTACTTGTCAAGCATCACGTCGCCCAGCACGAGCAGTCGCTTCTCCGGCCATTCCTGCTCTATCTTCTGGATCACCAAATGCAGCCGTTCAATCAAACAACACCCGCTTCCTTGGCCTCCGCAGCCTGTGCCGCCATCCATTCCAGTTCAATCCAGTCGCAGATCATGTGTCCTGCAAGGATATGCGCCTCCTGCACCCGCGCCGTGTCCCTCGAACCGACCGCAAACAGATGATCCACCAGCCCGGCCATACGTCCGCCGCCCTCACCTGTGAAAGCCACTGTAATCAGGCCATGCGCCTTCGCCGATTCCAGCGCGCAGATCACGTTATGGCTGTTGCCCGATGTCGAAATCCCTACCAGCACGTCGCCTTCCCTGCCAAGCGCCTCCACTTGCCGCGCAAAGACCGCCTCATAGCCGTAGTCATTCGCCACCGCCGTCAGGATCGACGTATCCGTCGTAAGCGCGATCGAAGGCAGCCCGCGCCGCTCGCGACGAAACCGCCCCACGATCTCCGCTGCCAGATGCTGTGAATCCCCAGCGCTCCCGCCATTGCCGCACCACAAAATCTGATTCCCGGCATGCAAAGCCTCCGTTATCGTCCGGGCAATTCGCTCCAGCAGCTCCTGCTGATCCAGCACCCCGCGAATCACTTCCAGATGCTCAGCAATCGCCGAGCCAAAAACACTCTCTCGATCCGGATAATTAGCCATGTGCTCCTTCAGAGGCTTTGAACTGACCTGAGGTTCGATACAGCAAGCATTCCACGTATTGCTATCATAGCCGCGTGAGCATTCCACCCGATAACCCCCAGAAACCCCCAACCCTGCGCACCGTATTTCTCGACCGGGACGGAGTAATCAATCGCAAGATGCCCGAAGGCCAATACGTCACCGCTTGGCAGCATTTCGAACAGCTTCCCGGCGTCTCAAAAGCCATCGCGGCGTTGAATCACGCCGAACTCCGCGTGCTCGTAGTCACCAATCAGCGCGGCATCGCCCTCGGCCTCTATACCGCTGCCGACGTCGAGCACATCCATCGCCAGCTTCAGCAGCAGCTCGCCCCTCACGGCGCACATATTGACGGCTTCTACTTCTGTCCGCACGACAAGCGTGAATGCAACTGTCGCAAGCCCCTTCCCGGCCTCTTCGAACAGGCCCAATCTGACTTCCCCGAAATCAACCCCGCTACCAGCGTCATCATCGGCGACTCTCTCTCCGACATCGAATTCGGCCTCAACCTCAAAATGCAGACTATCTTCATCGACGGCACTGAAAACCAGAAACCCGGCGTCGAAAAAGCAAGAGAATTATCGAACCATCGCTTCTCCACTATGCCCGAGGCAGTCGAATTCCTCCTGGAAAGCCGCTGACCTGTCAGCTATATCTTCATCACGCCGTCTCCAGCACCCGATGCACCGCCCGCTCTACCTCATCTACCGTCACCGAGCGGATACAAATCTTTTGCATCTCAATGCAGGTTTCCAATCCGCAGCCATGACATGGCGGCTCGTGATAGATGACAAAATTTTCCGTTCCTGGCGGAAACCACTTTCCCGCCAATCCTCGCGCAGAAAAGACGCAGACACACCGCGTACCCACGCTCGCCGCCAGATGCTTTGGACCTGAATCCGGACCGAGAAATATCTCCGCACGGCGGAACACAGCGGCTGATTCTCGCGGGCTGAGTCTGCCGGCAAGGCTGACCTTGGCGCCGCCCCAGTCGCGAGACGCATACTCGCATGCTTCGGCGTCTTCCTTAGCCCCCGTCAACATCAGGCCATAGTCCGGATACTTCGCATACAACCGGCCCAGCAGAGCCCGCCAGTTTTCCTGTTCCCAATCGTTGGCCTGCATCTTGCATCCCGGGGAGCACGCAATCAACGGCCTTCCGGCTACCGGCGAAAGCGCAGACTCTGCCGCCTGCTTCTCTGCGGCATTCAAGCGCAAATCCCAGTTAGCCATGTTCCGAGGCTCGGCGTCGCCCAATCCGGAGATCGTCCTCGCCAGACGCGATTCCTCCGATTCATAAAGCCCCGACGCCGGATCGAACCGGTTTTCAGCCTCTGCCGGTCCGGGCAGGCCCACGATCTGTTTCACCCCACCTGCCCATCGGAAAAACCGCCGATCTCTCTTCACGGCCGGCAATGGCCGCAGGGGCATCAGGTACACCAGCACATCAGGCTTAAAGCGGCGAACCTCACCCGCCACGCGCAGCAACTCAAGCAGGCTCCGCGTGCCCACGGTATAGCGCATATAGCCATGCACCAGACCGGAATCTCCCAGCACCGCCGCCGATGCCGGCGCCTTCGCGTGAATTGGGAAATTGGTAAGCAGCACGCGTTCCGAGTTCGGATAAACCCGCTCAATCAAATGGAAGCAAGGCAAAGCGACCACAGTATCGCCCAGGCTGCCCAACCGGTAGATGAGAACCTTCCTGACCGAAGGGTCTGGTTGCAAGGAAGCTGCTCCTGTCCTGGTTGTTACGTTTCCAGGTTGGTCTGCGTTAGGATTTCACCGACTCATGCTGACCGACGCGCGCCGATGGATAATGAGCAGCTTCGTCTTAAAACGCCCGCAACTCCACAATCGTCCGCAGCAGGTCCTCCGGCTGAGGCAGAATCGCATCCTCCAGCACCGGCTGATACGCCACAAATGTGTCCATCGCCGCCACCCGCTTCACCGGAGCATCGAGATCTTCGAACAACTCGTCGGCAATGCGCGCGGCAATCTCTGCGCCGTAGCCCCAGCTCTTCGTATCCTCATAAGCCACAATCACCCGGCTCGTCTTTTTCACCGAAGCAGCGATAGCCTCCCAGTCGTAAGGGCTTAGGCTGCGCAAATCGAGGACCTCAGTCTGAATGCCATGCTCGCGTTCTGCCTTCTGCGCCGCCTGCAATGCTCTCGGAACCAGCGCACCGTACGTGATAACCGTCACGTCCGTTCCAGCCCGCGTGATCGAAGCTTTTCCGAAAGGAACCATGTAATCCGGCCCCGGATAGGGCGCTCGTCCATAAGGCTCCCGGTACAGTCGCTTGTGTTCCAGAAACAGCACCGGATCGTCGCAGCGGATCGCTGTCCGCAGCAGTCCATTGGCATCGAGTGCATTCGAAGGAAACACCACCCTCAGCCCCGGAATATGCGTAAAGATCGACTCACCGCTCTGCGAGTGATAAATAGCGCCTCCCGTCAGGTATCCGCCAATCGGCACGCGAATCACCATCGGCGACTGGAAGCCTCCATTCGATCGCCACCGCATCAGCGCCACTTCGTTGCGAATCTGGTGAAAAGCCGGCCAGATGTAGTCAAAAAACTGGATCTCCACCACCGGCTTCATCCCGCGTACCGCATACCCCACCGCGCGGCCTACGATATTTGCCTCCGCCAGCGGCGAGTTGAACACCCGTGCCGAACCAAATTCCGTCTGCAATCCGGCTGTCAGCTTGAAGACGCCGCCCTTGCCTTTTGCTTCCTTCAGCGCATCCTCGCGACTGGCGTCGGCAACGTCTTCTCCATAAATCACGATTCGCGGATCACGACGCATCTCGTCCCGCATGCAAACGTTGATCAAGTCGGCCATCGTCCGTTCCTGTCCCCGAACCGCTCCATTTTCCATGCCGCGAGGCTGCGTCGTCAGTTGCGGCCGCGTCGGGTCGAAATCCTCGGAGTAAACATGCTTCGTGATGCTCGAAACCGGAGGGATCGCCGCAGCCACCGCGCGAACCGCAGCCGCCGCAATCTCCTCGTCAATCTGCTGTTCCAGAGCGTTCAGTTCGCCGGGGCTCAGAATGCCTTCCCGCAGCAGCCGCATCTGCAGCTTGTGCAGCGGATCGCGCATCGCATCCGCCTCGCGCTCCTCGTTGAGCCGGTAATTCTTATCGTCATCTGAGAACGAATGCGAGTAGACCCGCACACAATGCCCATGAACAAACGCAGGCCCCTTTCCTGCCCTGCAATATTCCACCGCGTCCACAAAGGCGCGATAGCTTGCCTCCGGATCGGTACCGTCCACTTCGGCAAAGTAGAAATTAGGAAAGTTCGCCACCAGCCGGGAAATATTTCCGCCCGGTGTATTCACTTCGACAGGAACGGAGATCGCGTAGCCATTATCTTCCACGCAGAAGATCACCGGGAGTTTCTGGTTTGACGCAGTATTCAGCGCCTCCCAGAACTCCCCCTGCGAGGTAGACCCCTCGCCAATGCAGGTAAGCACGACCTCATCCCCGTGAAACTTCACATCATGGAACGCCCGGTAATCGATCGCGCGGTAGTCCTCGCCAGCATCTTCGGTGGGCTTCTTGGCCGCATCCGGAAAGCGCGAGTAATACCTTCCCGCCTCCGCGCACCCCACTGCATGCAGCACCTGGGTCGCCGTAGAAGAAGAACTGCTGACGATATTCAGCTTTGGACTGCTCCAGTGCGAAGGCATCTGGCGGCCGCCACTCGCGGGATCTGCCTCTGCCCCAACCGCCTGCAACAGCATATCCTCAGGAGTAACGCCGAGTGCCAGGCACAGCGCACGATCCCGATAGTACGGAACGAACCAGTCATACCCGGGCCGCATTGCCAGGGCCGCAGCCACCTGTAGCGCCTCGTGGCCCGCTCCCGATACCTGGAAGAAGATCTTCTGCTGGCGCTTCAGCATGATCTCGCGGTCATCGACCCGGCGCGCGGCATACATCAGCCGGTAGAACTGCACCAGTTGCGCCGAATCCAGAACACTGTTACCCGCCCCTGATTCGAGGGAAACGGAACTAGGGGAAGTTTGCGTCCCTGCCTGCTCTGCACTTCTCGCACCGGAAGCTACCCTGCCCATCTCCGCACCCCCCGCTTGCCCCCTCTACAGCTGAGTCCAAGGCGAGCCTAAACCCCTAGATTGTAACAATCTCGGGCAGGCTCGGAAAGGTGGCTTCGGATACAAATTCCTTATGGGATATGGTCCATCCCGTGTTGACGATCGAATTGTCGCCGTGTTCCTATTCGTCGTACCACACTGACGGATCGTGCGGAAGACTCTAGGGCAGGTGTTGAGTTAAACTCTCCCTTCCGACCCAATGTTTTTCTGAAGAAAATGCATCTGCTTTTCAAAATCAGGAGGAAGACCCCCGAATGTTTGTATCGATTGCAACCCCAGGTGCCATGCTTGCCGCGCTGGCCGCTCCTCTCGACGGCAGCGCACCCGGAGGCGACACCATTTACCTTTGGATTGCCATGGCAGCCGGCGCGCTTGCCCTGGCGGCTGCGCTCCTTTTTGCGCGTTCCGTTCTCGCCGCCGATCAAGGAACTCCGGATATGCAGGAAATCGCCGCCGCCATCCGCGAGGGAGCTGAGGCCTTCATGGGTCGGCAGTACAAAACCATCGCCATCATGGCGCTCGTGCTCGCCGCAGTACTTTTCGCCGGCTACCGGATGTATGGCCCAACCGCGCCTCTAGCGCTGAAGGTGGTCTTCAGTTTCCTGGTCGGCGCGGCTTGCTCGGGAATCTCAGGCTACACCGGTATGTTCGTGTCGATTCGCGCAAATCTGCGCACAGCCGCTGCGGCACGCACCAGTCTCACCAAATCACTTCAGTTGGCCTTGCACGGCGGCGCTGTAACCGGTCTCATTGTTGTGGGCCTGGCTCTGCTGGGCATCAGCCTGCTCTTTATGCTATTCGGAGGCCTCGGCACCCCTGAAATGGTCAGGGCCGCTCCTTACCAGCTCGTAGGCTTCGGCTTTGGAGCTTCACTGGTCGCGCTCTTTGCCCAGTTAGGCGGCGGCATTTACACCAAGGCCGCCGACGTAGGTGCAGACCTCGTCGGTAAAGTAGAAGCAGGCATTCCCGAAGACGACCCCCGCAACCCCGCCGTTATCGCCGACCTTGTAGGCGACAACGTGGGCGACTGCGCCGGTCGCGGAGCCGACATCTTCGAGTCCTCCGCTGCTGAAAGCGTCGGCGCAATGATCCTAGGAGCGGCTCTCTACCCGGTCTTCGGCCTCAAAGGAATTCTCTTCCCCCTCATCGTCCACGCCATCAACATCATCGCCTCCATCGTTGGCGTCTCCGTCGTCGGCGGTAAAGAGACCGACGACCCGATGCACTCGCTCAACCGCGGCTTCTATGTAACCAGCTTCCTCGCGCTCGTGGGTTTCGCCGCCGGCGTCCATTTCCTTCTGCAGGATCGCTGGTGGCTTCTGGGTGCCGGCGTCGTAGGCATCGTCACTTCGTTCCTCTTCGTGTCGATCACCGAGTACTACACCGAAACCCGCTACCGTCCCGTACAATCGATCGCCGAAGCCTGCAAAACTGGCCCCGCCACCAACATCATCACCGGTATCGCCGTAGGCATGGAAACACCCGCCGTTCCCGTAGTCGTGATCAGCTGCGCCCTGCTTCTCAGCTACTATTTCGGCGTCAGGGGCCTTGAGGACGCGACCGGTATCGCCGACTACGCCAAGGGCATCTACGGCACCGCCATCGCCACCATGGGAATGCTCTCGAGCGCAGCCTACATTCTCGCAATGGACACATTCGGTCCCATCACTGACAACGCTGGCGGCATCGTCGAAATGAGCAATCAGCCGCATGAAGTCCGTGACCGCACCGACCGCCTCGATGCAGCCGGCAACACCACCAAGGCTCTCACCAAGGGATACGCCATCGGCTCGGCATCGCTGGCCGCCTTCCTGCTATTTTCCGCGTATCTTGAAACCATCCACAACATCGTCAAGCATCGCGTCGAAGCCAGTGGTTTCACCCTGCCGGCGGACTGGAGCTTCTCCAATGTCAACCTCGCCAGCATCCCAGTCTTTGTCGGCGCGCTGCTTGGCGCCATGCTTACCTATCTCTTCTCATCCATGGCCATCAGCGCCGTGGGACGAGCCGCAGAAAAAGTCATCGAAGACGTTCGAGCGCAATTCAAGGAAAATCCTGGCATCATGACCGGCGCCAGCCGGCCCGATTACGGGCGCTGCGTCCACATCGTTACCGGCGCGGCCCTGAAAGAAATGATCCTTCCCGGCGCTCTGGCCGTGCTGATGCCGGTCGTAATCGGCGTCCTCTTCCGGCACCTCAGCACAAAATTCCACCTTAAAAGCAGCACTGATTTGCCGGCCGCGATGGGCAATATCGTCAATCTCTCCGGAGCCGAGGCAGTCGCATCATTCCTCATGGTAGGCACCATCAGCGGCATCCTCCTAGCCATGCTCATGAATAACGGTGGCGGAGCCTGGGACAACGCCAAGAAGTTCATCGAGTCCGGCCACTTTGGCGGTAAGGGCTCAGAGGCGCACAAAGCCGCTGTCGTTGGAGACACCGTCGGAGACCCGTTCAAAGACACCGCCGGACCCAGCCTGCACGTGCTCATTAAGTTGCTTGCGACAGTGACGCTGGTGCTCGCGCCCCTCTTCGTCTAGCAAACATCTGTTCGGAAAATAAACGGACAGCGCAGAACACCGCGCTGTCCGCTAATCTAGTTACTGCTAGTTAAAAGTCATCTTCATCTTCGCACCCACACCGTGGGCCAGCTTTGCAATCTCTTCCGCCATCCTGACCGAATCCGCCGACGGATTCTCCCGACTGTGATTGTCCACGGAAGCCTTTAAATCCGCAGCCAGCTTGAAGAGTTTTGCGCTGTCCTCGTTGAGCTGCTTTTGGCGCTCCACGTTTAGGCGCCTCAAACTCTCTCTTTCAGCCTGCCGATGCCAAACCCCCAAATGATCGAAGCCTCCCGCACTGCCGCCTCCTGAGCCTCCAGGCCCTGGCGGTGGGCCTTGGGCATGAACGTGTGGAGTATGAGAGCTTGCCTGCGGCAGAAATCCGGGAAGCCCGTTCGCAGGCGATAACACCACCGCCAATGCAGCCGCCACTCTGAAGACCTGCCGCTTTGCCGGTTCTTCAATCCGCTTCGGTCTCTCTCGTTCGCTCAGACAATCCACACTAAGACTCCAGCCCAGGCTCCATAGAGGAAGAGACTCTAGTTAGCGATATTCGCCTTCATCTCATCTCGAAGCTTGCGCGCCAGCTTCTCGATCTCATTCGCCTTCTTGATCACATTGAGCGAAAGCGTGTCTTTGCTGCTCTTGTCCATCTCAACTTTCAGTTGATTGGCCAGTTCCAGCAATCTCGCGGTGTCGTCTGCCAGTTGTTTTTGCCGTAATAGCTTCGGATCCGTCACAGGCTGTTGGCTGATGGCATCGGGGGAGATCTTGCTGTCAGACTTGCTGTCGGGCTTAGCGACCTCGCTGCTCGGAGCAGGACTTTGTGCCGCACTCTGTGCCGGCGTCTGCGCATTTACCGAACAGACCACAATGCCAGTCGCAACTGCCAGGCACGTCAACCATCCCAATCCAACCTGGCGCCTTCGCCTCCCAAAATACTTCAATCGAGCTCGCATATGAGCCTCGCTTAATCTCCCACTGTTGATCTCATCTTGTCGCGAACGCCGTGGGCCAGCTTCTCGATCATCTCTGCTTTCCGTACTTCCATCATCGAAAGCGTGTCTCTGTTGTTGTTATTCTTGTCTAGATCCGTCTTCAATTCGTTAGCCAGCGCCAGCAATTTCTTCGTGTCCTCGGTCATCTGCTTTTGCCGTTGGAGATTCAATTCCGCAATGCGCTTCTGATTGTCCTGTGCGCGCATCGCATCTTCCATAATCCGATTCGAGTCGGGATGCCGATTGGCAAGCGGGCTGATTGGAGGTACTCCGGAGGCATCACGCGGCGGGCTTGCCAAACCGCCATTCTGCTGCACCTGAGAGACTCCCACCGTAAACGGAACTGCAATTACAACTGCCAGCCACACGAGGCGCCGTACCCAGGACCTTGCCCCGCGTTCTGTCCCAAGTCTCCGGCCCCGCCGGCTGAACGCATCCAAGCGAGTGTCCGTAGTCTTCATGCCGACAAGTATAAAGAGAAAAGGGAGGAGTTGGCATGTATCTTTTTGCAACGTTCATTCGTTCTGGTCTGTTCGCCGAAGGCCGCTTTCTGGGCAGGGTTTTCGATGAATGGATCGACGACCTGCAGGAGTTCATCCATACCAAGCTGCCCCACCTGATCGTAATCCTGGTGATTGCGATAGTTCTTAGCCGGCTCATCACTCTCGCCGCGCATCGTATGAGTGCAACCGCAGACCGCAAGGACTCCACTCCCGGCCGTCACTCCCAGGTCAAAACATTCGCCAATGTGATTCGCACCACGCTCCATGCGATCCTCTGGAGCCTGACTGCCATCGAAGCGCTGACGATCATCGGCGTTAACCTCGGCCCCCTGCTGGCCTCCGCAGGCGTAGCGGGAATCGCCATCGGCCTCGCCGCGCAGACTATCGTCAAGGATCTCCTGAACGGCGCTCTGATCGTCCTCGAAGATCAGTTCAACGTCGGAGAAACAGTACGTCTGACAGGGATGACAGGCGTTGTCGTCGCCATGACTTTGCGCCGTACTGAGGTTCGCGACGGCGACGGGACACTCTATGTGATCCCCAACTCCCAGATCACAACCGTTGCCAACCTCAGTCGTGACTACAGCGTAGCCACCGTCAACGTCGCCGTCGACTTCTCCGCGACCCCCGACAAGGTGATTCCCCTACTCACTTCCGTCGCTATGGGAGTACGGAATGATCCGGCATTTGCGCCTCTCTTCCTCCAGGATTCCGAGGTGCTCGGCGTGGATTCGATCAACGGCTCACAGGTCATCTACCCGGTAACCTTCAGAACCCTAGCTACCAAACAGTACGGACCAATACGCGAGTTTCGCCGCCGCGTCAGAAACGCCCTCGAAGAGAACGGAATTCTTCCCGGCGATCCCTACCGGACTTTCCGCGAGTTCCAGTCCACCGAAAATCCAAATCAGCTCGCCGAAACCTCGACCGCCCCGCAAAGCAGTCAGACACAGGGAAAACCCAACGTCGATCCGACCACAATTAAAGCGGAAACTCACGACCCATTCACGGCGACGTCTTAGCAGATAAATTACGAACAAGAGTAATAGTTGTAATTATTTGCAGGCATTACCTAAACTGCCGCCTCAAGTGCGTCCATCAGCGCATCCGGGCTGCTGATAGGCGCCAGGCAGCTCCTGCCCCGGCAAACCAACGCCCAGGCGTTCACTCCTTCCGGCGGCGGAGCATGGGGAATCGTCTCTGCCAACGCGTCCGGGAGATTTTCTTCGGTCAGGTGTCGCGAGTTCAGGCGGATGACCGTTTTATTTACCGCGAAGCGAGCCGTAGCCTGAGCCTCCAGTTTGCCCGCCTCAGCTCCGCGACCTGTCACCACAATCTGCACCGGATCAAGTAGGAGCCTGCTCAGCGCCAGCGCATAGCTCCCCGCGTACAGGCCGAAATGCTCCACGATCCCCGCGAAGGAGCCCAGCGTGTCCTCGGCAATCTCACGGAATTCTTTCTTCCCCGACAGCGCCTCAAGACGCAACAACGCAGCCGCGGCAGTCGGATTTCCCGCCGGCGTAGGAGCATCCTGCAGCGGCTTTCTTCGCGCCCTCAAAGCACCCAGTTTCGCGTCCTCTACGTCATCCAGTGGAGTATCCACGAAGGCCAAGGCTGTGCGGTCGTAGAATCGCTCGACCATCGTTGAGGCCAGCGTCATCGCCGAACGGTAATAAGCAATCTTGCCCGACCCCAGCCATGCGTCCACACACGCGTGCACCGTAAACGCATAGTCGTCCAGGTTCCCTGGCACGTGCGCCGAGTTACGCTCATCAGGATAGGCAATCACACGCCCCAGCCTCGCGCCGCCATCCCACGCCTGCACCAGTAGACGATCCAGTGTCTTCAGCGCAAACTCCCTGGCCCCGTCGATCCGAAGCACCCTGGCCGCTTCAAGATAAGCCGTCACAGCCATCGCATTCCAGCTGGTATAAAGCGTCCGGTCGATGAACGGAGTCGGTCTCGCGGCTCTCGCTTCCAGCAGCTTCGCCCGCGCCGCCGAAAGCCGCTCCACCGCCTCCTCCAGCGTGATCCCCGCCTCCCTTGCTACATCAAGCACGCTGAAGCGCACGTGCAGAACATTTTTCTGCGGATTGTGGTGCATATCGCCAAGATCGCCGATATCCCAATAACGTCCCGCCACGGACCACTCTTCAGGCAAAAGCACAGCCTGCGCCTCCGCCTTGGTCCATGTAAAGTAATCCCCGTCGTCATCAAGATCGATGTCAGCGTCTTGCGAACCGTAAAACCCGCCGCGCTCCCGATCCGTCATCGTCGTATCCAGCCAGCGCATGATTTCCGTGGCCACGTGGGCAAACTCCGGCTTCACAAAGCTCTGGTACGCATGGACGTAGTTCCGCAACAGCTCGGTATTGTCGTACAGCATCTTCTCGAAGTGAGGCACCACCCAGCGCTCATCCACCGAATACCGATGAAAGCCGCCTGCCAGCTGGTCATAGACCCCGCCCTTGCTCATCTTCGTCAGCGTGAACACCGCGGCCTCGCGGGCCTGTTCGTTCCCTGTTCGTGTCGCCACTTCCAGCAGCAGATCGATTGCACCGGGATGAGGAAACTTCGGCTGCGATCCGAACCCGCCATTTCGCGGATCAAATTGCTTCAGTATCGAGCCGGCAATCTTCTCCACCAGCGCCAGGCTCAGCCGATGATCTGCACCATGCTCCGAAGAAGATCCGCGCCCCGAGAAATTCTCATTCTGTTCAACAGCCGCCATCACGCTGCCGGCTGATTCCAGCGCCTCTTCGCGCCGATTCCGCCAGACTTCGGCCATAGTCAGCAGCACTCGCTTGAATCCGGGCCGCCCATAGCGGTCGTCCGCCGGAAAATAAGTGCCTCCAAAAAAAGGATGTCCCGCAGGCGTCAGGAATGCCGTCAGAGGCCACCCCCCCTGTCCGCTGATCGCCGAAACTGCCGCTTGATACCGCGCATCCACATCTGGGCGTTCATCGCGATCGACTTTGATCGCAACAAAATTGCCATTCAGAATCTCCGCCAGTTCAGGATTCTCATACGACTCGCGATCCATCACATGGCACCAATGGCACCAGACCGCTCCAATGTCGAGCAGAATCGGCTTATCCTCAGATTGTGCGCGCGCAAACGCCTCTTCTCCCCACGGATGCCACAGCACCGGCTGGTGCCGCGCCGATCGCAGGTAAGAAGAGGCGGATCGATCAAGCAAATTTACTGTGGATTCGTGACTGCCCATGCTCAGAGAATACATCGACTCTGTGGTACAGCTCCCTCAGAGGCTTCAGTAGCCGGAATGCCGTCGCGGATGCATCCCCTGGATATAGTAAGTGACACCGATGGTGAATCCCTGCGGATTCAGATCATTCGTACCGTGATAGTGTCGCCAGAACTGATATTCGTAATCCGCGCGCAGAAATACCTTCGGCACGATGGGATACTCAACGCCCCCGCTCGGCGCATAAACCGTATAGGAGTCCCGCGTGTAAAGGGGGTTGTGCGAAGGAAATTCGATAGTTCCAATACCTCCGGCAAATCGTCCGAAAAGCCGCAGTCGTCCGATAAGAGGATGAGATTCGTAATACGCGCCCGCAAGAAAAGTGTTCTGCTGCATGCGGGTCAGCTCAGGAGGGGTATTCATGAAAATAGCGCGCGCACTTCCATCAATTCCGAAGCCATGAAATACTTCAACGCTGGCTCGGCCCACCGGTCCCTCCATGTACCGCCCTGGCCCGTAGTCAAGGAAATATCGTGAGAAACCCACACCGAATCCGATGGGACGTGCGCCACGATCTGCCGCCTCAGCTACCTGAGCCACTCCGCTTCGAACAAAACACAACGCTACCACTGCACAAAACAGTGCAGACCAATGTGATTTCAATCGCATGCAAATCCTCCATGCCAGTCGTATTGGTTACGCTACCTTGCGCCGGAGTCAAATAAAGTTCAGCCTTCACTCTCTCTGTCTTGGACTTACATCGGTGCTTTTTGGAACATGGCCGCCTCAACTCCGGCAATAGGCAAATCCGTCTCAGGAGTGTACACCCGCCCGCTCGAAAAGTTGTGCGTCGAATGACACAACAGAACCGATCGTGGTAACCCCAAGCGTGCCCCGCGCTTTCTCTTCTTTATGAGGATTTACGCCGCGCTCAGCCGGTGGATTTGATTTTCGACCGCAAGAGACTCAGTCCAGAAGCCGTTTTACAAGCTCAACGTAGAGCGGGATAGCCTCCAGCAGTTCTCGCTTAGCCAGCCTCTCATGCGGCGTATGCGCCACGTGAATCGACCCCGGCCCAAGCAGCAGTGGCTCGCCCCAATTGCTCAGCTTCGGAATATCCGTGGTGAACTTCGCTATCATCGTCGGAAAGCCTTCAACCGCCCGCAACCGCACAAACGGAATCTCCAGCGTGAATTCAACCTGCGCCAGGCCTTCAACACACCTTTCAATCGCCGCCCGCGTGCTCGCAGAATCACCCACCAGCCGAATCAGCGCCTGTGCCTCCGCGCGATCGGCAATCACGTTTGGCGCATGTCCACCGCGAATTTGCCCGACATTCAGCGTGCTCGGCCCGATACCTTCCTCCACCGGCAATTTCAGCGCCAGTACCCGCGACAACACCTCCACTAACTTGTGTACCGCGCTCTCTCCCAGCTCGGGATAGGCCGAATGCGCCATCTTCCCGGTTGCCGTAAACACCGCTCGCAAAGCGCCTTTCGAAGCCAGCGCCAGCCGGTTGTCCGTCGGCTCTCCATTGATCAGAAACCTGCATCCCTTGGGATCTTCGTTCGCCACCCGCGCCCCGGCCGAATCCCGCTCTTCACCGGAAACAAACAGCAGGCCTATCGAATAACCCTCGGCGCGAAGCAACTCCGCAGCCGCCACCTGCGCGGCAATGATCCCCTTCGCATCGCAGACTCCACGCCCATAGACCCACTCCGCATCCTCACTGAACGGAATGTAAGGCGGCACCGTATCCATATGCGTCGAGAACACGAGCTCCGGCGAACCCTCCGCAGGTCCCGCATACACATTCCACCGCTCGCCGGACTCTCCGCTTCCCCCCTCTTGGGGTACAGGCATCTTTTCAACGGCCCATCCACGGTTGCCGAGGAACTCCGCCAGAAAATCTCCCACCGGACCTTCCCTGTACGTGGTTGATTCGATCTCCACCAACTGCCGCGTGAATTGAATTGGATCCAGAGAATGGGTGGCACCAGCCGGGCCGGTTGGATTGCTAGCGGAAATCGACTCAGAAGGCATCGTCCAGCCAGAATACCCCAACAGGTCTGCACCCGCCTCGCCCGAGCTCATGCCATTTCACACCTGCGCCGCACGCCAGTCCCACCGCGACTGTTGATTACAATGAGATCAGGCATGGCCGCAACAACAGACAAATCGCCAGTTCCCAAGGCTATATCCAGAACAATTTCTCCTCATTCCTCAAATCCCGGCGCCTTGCGTAGCTTCTCCATCCAGGGCCCGGCCGGCCGACTCGAAGCTCTCCTGAACGAAGGCCACGCCGACGCGCCATACTGCACCCTGCTCTGCCATCCCCATCCGCTCGGCGGTGGCACCATGCACAACAAGGTCGTCTACCACGCCGCTAAGGTTTTCAGCGCCCTCGGATGGCCAGTCTTGCGTTTCAACTTTCGCGGCACAGGACTCAGCGAGGGCTCCCACGACGGCCGCGAAGAAGTAGAAGATGTGCGCGCAGCCCTCGAATGGCTGCGCCGCGAATACTCAAAACCCGTCGTCGCCGCCGGATTTTCTTTCGGAGCCGCAATGGGCCTGAAAGCCTGCTCCCCGAATCCCAAAATTGACCCCGGAACTGATCCAGAAATCGAAGGCTTCGCCGCCCTCGGCCTGCCCACACATGCTGAAGGCCGTGATTACACCTATCCGTACCTCGCCACCTGTACTTTTCCGAAATTGTTTCTAAGCGGCGATCAGGATCAGTTCGCGCCAGCCGCGCAGCTTCGCGAAATCGTCAACACCGCGCCCGATCCCAAGCGTCTCGTCATGATTTCCGGCGCCGATCACTTTTTCACAGGCCACCTGACAGCCATGCAGGAAGCACTCGGCCTTTGGCTTCGCGAAACCTTTCAGAACCACCCGCCAGTCCCTTCCCCGACCCCAGTCCCAGTCCAAGTCCAAAATCTCGAAAGTTCTTCTCGATGACAGCCAGCGAACTAGCTCTTGAATCCCTCCACGCCGAAGCCACCAGCATCTTTTGCGATGCGCTCGGCGCATGCAGCATCGAATCTGCCTTTGACCGGCGCATACGTTTCACAGGCAGCAAACTCGATCGCCTGCTTCCACAGGGCAGCGGCCCATCGTCCCTCGATCTCAAGAACTACCGGCAGATCTACGTAATCGCCATCGGCAAAGCAGCCGTGCCCATGCTCAATACACTGCTCTCGCGAATGCAGCGCCGACTCGGCCTGCGCGGCATCTGTTGCTCCAACGAAATCCCGGAAAAACGCAACTGGCGCATTCGCTATTTCGCCGGCGGCCACCCTCTGCCCAACGAAGATTCCTTCGCCGCCGCGCGCGCCGCGTTGGCGCTCCTTCGCAAAGCCAATAAAGATACCCTAGTAATCTTCCTCATCTCCGGCGGAGCCTCCGCGCTTTTCGATCTGCCCCTCAATTCGGATATCACCCTGGAAGACACCATGGCGTTTCATCACGCGCTCATCGGCAGCGGAGCCCCCATCACCGAGGTCAACACCCTCCGCAAGCACTTCTCCGCAGTCAAAGGCGGACGCCTCGCAATGGCCGCCCCCTTGTCGCAGAAGATTTCCATACTGCTCCCCGACGTACCTTTGCGCAGCCTCGACGCCCTGGCCTCGGGACCGACATCCCCGGATCACACCACCGTCGAAGAAGTCCGCGACCTGCTCGCGAAATACGATCTGCTTCCCAAATTCCCCGCCACCGTTCGCGCTTTCTTTGAACGAAGCGATCTGCCCGAGTCTCCCGGCAACAAGAGCCGCCTCGCACCATTTCTACCGCGGCTTCCCTGGTCTGACGGCCCCGCGGCAGCTCTTCGCAAGCCTGTCTCAACCACACTGAACTCCGAAGATCCCGCCTTTCGCAACTCCATCTTCGAAGTGCTTCTTTCCAGCCATGATCTCGTCGAAAATGCACGCGTTCGCGCTCAGCGGGACGGCTATCACGTCGTCGTCGACAACTCCTGCGACGACTGGGACTACGCCGACGCAGCGCGGTATCTGTTGCAGCGCTTTCACGTCCTTCGAGCCCAGCATCCACGATGTTGTCTCATCTCCGGCGGCGAAGTCACAGTGACTCTCGATCGTCCCCCGGGTGCCGGCGGCCGCAACATGCAGTTCGCCTTGGTCTGTGCTCTCGACCTGGCTCAATATCCCAACGAATCGCTGGTCGTTCTCAGCGCAGGCTCAGACGGAATAGACGGCAACACCCGATCCGCAGGAGCTATTGCCGACACCACCACCGTCAGCCGCGCGATCCAGTTCGGATACGAACCCGAAGAAGCCCTCACCACCTTCGACGCCTGCCCACTCTTCACGGCGCTTGGGGACTCCGTAGTAACCGGCCCCACCGGACACAATCTGCGAGACCTCCGTTTGCTCATCTCGGGCGCACCCGATCCGAAGCCCATTTCGTCGTGAACAAAAAAAGCGGTGGCCTCAAGGCCACCGCAATGCTCTCTGCTCTGTATTGCTTTGCGGAACTCGCCGAGATCTAAGCCTCGTCTGCGCAGTCCCTTTTTGACTCGCCGCATCAGACTGTCAGGACCGGCGCGGTCAAACTTGGTAGCAAAAATCCTCTTTCTTCAAAGGCGTCGGGGACCTACTCGTTCTCCCCCGGCCCGCCAGGTCCACCAGCCGGCGGCGGTCCCCCCGTGGCAGCACCCGGCTGCCCCTGTCCCGCCCCTGGCCCACCCCGTCCATGCCATCTCTGTCCTTCGGCACCCGGTTTACCTGTTCCGCGTGCTTCGCGGCGCGCCATCCGGTCAGCCTGCAGCTGCTTCCACTGCTCCGGAGTGAGCTGCCTGCGAATCCCAAACAGCATCCGCGCATTCGCCTTCTCCAGTTCCGCGCGAGCCTGCGCCACCCGGTCGATCTGCGAAAGAATCTTGCCCTCGTCCGGCTGATCCGCGCTCATCAGCGGCTCCAGCGCGAGCTCTTCTTTTTCGAGCGTGCCATGCAGGTCCACCAGCGTCAGCCGATGCTGCTGATAGATGTCGTCCATCGACTTGCGCTGCGAGTCCGTCAGTTTGAATTTCTCAACCGCGCTGGGATCATTCCACCACCGCCCGTGATCGCCGTGCGGACCCATCGCCCGCTCCATCGGCGGCCGATGCGGATTCATACCCCCCGGTGGAGGTTCCTGCGCCGACACAGCCCCGACCCCTGCAAATGCAAGCGCCGCAATCGCCAGCCAGCCAAACTTCCCTGCTCCTGCTTTCCCCATAAGCATCCCCTGTCTCCTTCTTGCCCCAAATTCAGTTGCCCTTGCTTTCGCGTCGTGATTTGGAGTCGTATCGATTTTTCTCGTGTATGTCTGGTCCATGCTTCAACAGCTTACTGCTCATTCGTATCGCTCATCAGCCGCGCCAGCGGCTCCATGGCATCCGGAGTCGACTGCGCAATATCGCTGTCCACATGACTCAACAATTCGTCGTCACTCATAGTCGAAGCAGTCTGACGTGCCGCGTCCGCCGTCAGTTTCTGCCGTGCCTGTTCTGCAGCCGCCCGCTGTGTCGCCGCATGCTCTGCCACTATCTCCCGCTGATGATGAATCGCTGTCGGAACCGCAACCCCGCTGACCACGACCGCCGTGGCAAGAGCCCAGCTCATTGCTGGGCTTTTAATCATCCACCAGGCGCCGCTGCGCCGTCCCTGTTGCACCTCCGCATTTCGGATCGCCGCCCGGCCATACTCGTGCTCGCTCCAGGCGTGCATACTTTGCCGGAAGTGCCGCAGCGCGGCCTCCATCTCAACGTCTTCGCCTTCCCGGTTTTCCTTATCTGAATTCATCGTTTGCCTCCCAGCTCTGCCCTCACCCGGCCCATCGCGCGCGAAAGATGCGCCTTTACAGTCCCCTCGCTCAAACCGATCGCTTGCGCAATCTCGTGTATATCCATCTCTTCCACGTGCCGCAGCATAAACACCGTCCGCTGCCGTTCACTCAATCCCTTCACCGCATCCCACACCACGCGAACCTGGTCCCTCGCCAGCACCTGCTGCTCCGGAGAAGACTCTCCGCTTGGCAGCCACGCGCCCGCATCCGCAGCATCCACCGAGTTCGCAGCCGTTGTCTTCCAGAACTGCATACGCCGGCTGCGCCAGTGATCCTTCTGCAGATTGATCGCAATCCGCAGCATCCACGTCATCACACTGGATTCACCGCGAAAGCTACCCCAGTTGCGATGCGCCTTCAACAGACAATCCTGCGTCAGCGTCTCCGCCGCATCGGGATCGCGCAGGGAAGCCAGCAGAAACCGGAAAATCTGCGGGCGGCAACGCGTCGCCACTTCGGCGAAATCCAGTGCTTCGGTAGTGGCTACCGCGTTCTTGCCCATGCCTTCCAGTATTGTGCTGGCCGCCATTGTTTGGGTAGACGGCACTTTGGCTAGCAAGTTTACATCCACGCTGCCAACCGCGCGGGAATTCTTATTCATACGCACCCGGTTGGCCCAAGCGTACAGGCTCTCCCGCCGCTTGCAATCAAATGACAAAGCGCCAACAATGAGTAGTTGCTGATGCAGGCTGATGACAAAGCTCTTGCTTTTGACGGGTACAGGGTTCAGCCCGTACATGGACGCCACAATCAGCCGGCCTTTAGACTCCGAGGGAGTTCATCTCAGCTCTGTCAGCATTCTGAATGAGCAAGAGCTCGATACTGATAACCTGATACGGTAAACGATTTCCCACCCGCCCCAAGGATCGCCTCATGCTCTTGCCCGCCCTTCGCGAAGAAGTCCTTCAAGCCAACCAGGAGATCGCCCGGCTTGGCCTCGCCGTTCACACCTTCGGCAACGTCAGCGGAATCGATCGCGCAGGCGTAGACGGCTCAGGATCCGAACCCCTCGTCGCGATCAAACCCAGCGGAGTCGCCTATGCCACGATGACGCCCGCCGACCTCGTGCTCACGCGTCTCGACGGCACGATCGTCGAAGGCACTCTCCGCCCGTCAAGCGACCTCGACACCCATCTCCTGCTCTATCGCGAATTCCCCCAGATCGGCGGCGTCGTCCACACACACTCCGAATTTGCTACCTCATGGGCCCAGGCCTGCCGCCCCATTCCCTGTCTTGGCACCACCCATGCCGACTACTTCCATGGCCCCGTGCCGGTAACCGAGCCGCTCTCCGCCGAAGAAGTCGAGCAGGCCTACGTCCTCAACACTGGAGCCGTCATCGCCCGCCTCTTCCGCGAACAAGGGCTCGATCCCATCGCCGTCCCCGGAGTTCTCGTCGCCGGGCACGCTCCTTTCGCTTGGGGAAAGACAGCAACTGCGGCAGTCGAGCACGCCGACCTGCTCGAATACATCGCGCGTCTCGCCTATCGCACAGTGGCCCTGGGAGCGCCTGCCTCCGGGCTTGCAGCCCATGTTGCCGAGCACCATTACCAACGCAAGCACGGCCCACGCGCCACATACGGACAGGGCAACAGGCACTAGTGTGACAAGGCAAAAAACAGCATCGCAAGAGCCCAGCAAGCTACCGCATTAATTCCATTTGCGTCTCCACAATTCCATAGCGCGATCCTGTTCCACGTATTTATCGGCTTTACATTTCAGTGAAAACCGTCACAATGTGGTCTCCGCAGATGACAACACACGACCTGAAAAGTCTGTATACATATTCGTTTCAGCGCTTTGGCGGATTTACACCAAAAGTAACCCTGCTCAAAGTGCACATGGCAATCAAAGTGCATCAATGGTCACTTTAGGGCTTCCCCCAAAATGGAGACGAATTTCTATAACCGGGTAGTCGCTACGCTATTGGCCGTCGCCACGGTAGCGCTCGTCCTGCTCGCCGTCTTCAATCTTCAGCAGGAGAGTCACTATCAGCAGCCCGACGACGGGGTCGTCTGGACCGAAGCACCGAGCAAAGTATTGCCCGGCTTGATCGCCGTCCGCGTCATGCAGGGCGGCCCGGGCGCGCAAGCCGGTATTGAGCCCGGCGATTTGCTCACCGCAATCAATGACCACACCGTCGAGGTCGGCGCCGACCTCGAGCGCGAGCTCAAGCACACCGATGTTTACGGCAAAGCTGAATACAGCATCATCCGGCGTCAGATTCTCCTGGACACACCGGTAATCGTCATCCCTATCCCCGCCGACCGCACCCTGTGGGACTTCACCCGCGTTATCGGCCTCGTCTACCTTGCTATCGGTCTCTATGTCCTCTTCCGCCGCTGGACCGCCCCCCGCGCGACGCATTTCTATATCTTCTGCCTGGTTTCCTTCGCGCTCAACACCTTCCGCTACACCGGCAAGCTCGATTACCTTGACTGGACAGTCTACTGGGGCAACGTCCTTGCTGAAGCGCTGCAGCCCGCCCTGTTCCTGCACTTCGCCCTTGTCTTTCCTGAAGAGCGGCTTCGTAACTGGAGCCGCCGCTGGCTGCTGCCCGTTATCTATGCCCCGGCAGTCGGCGTCGTCGGACTGCGCATTGCTGCCATGGCCTTCTGGCAGGCCACCTTCGTTCTTCGTATCCGCATCGATCAGGTGGCGACCGCCTACGTCGCCACGTACTTCGTAGCCGCCGCCGTTCTCTTCCTTCGCAGTTACGCCCGCGCCAACACGCCGCTGCTCCGTCAGCAGCTTAAGTGGCTCACTCGCGGCACCATGCTGGCTGTACTGCCGTTCACATTTCTCTACGCGCTGCCGTTCCTCACCGGAGTCCCGGTGCCCGTCGCGCTCCAGAAGATCGCCGGCCTTTCACTGGTCTTCCTGCCTCTGACTTTCAGCTGGGCCATCGTTCGTTACCGGCTCATGGATACGGACCTCATCTTCAAGCGCGGCGTAGCCTACACCCTCGCCACAGCCACCCTCGTCGGCGTCTATTTCGGCGTCATCGCGCTGATTTCCGAAAAGGTCCACCTCCTTCTGCCCGAGGCCGTCCGCGAATGGGGACTTGTCCTCACCATCCTGATTACCGCGCAGCTCTTCGACCCCCTCAAGCGACGTTTCCAAAGTTGGGTGGACAAAGTCTTTGACCGCCACAAATACGACTACCGCAAAACTCTCGTCGAATTCGGCCGTGGCCTGAGCTCTGAAACCGACCTTGAGGCGCTCCTCCGATCAATCGTCGAGCGTCTTCCGCGCACGCTGCTCGTGTCCAAGGTCGCCGTGTTCCTCGCCGACGCACCTGACGCGCCGGGCAGCTTCCGCCTCGCCGCATCGCACGGACTCCCCTTCAGCGAAGAGCAGTATGTCCCCCGCCTCGATCTCGGCTTCTTCGATTTCGACATGCCAGACGGTCATTCGCACATCTTCCTGGAAAATACGCAGCAGACCCTCCACCTGACCGAGGAACAGCAGCGCACCGCCGCCCTTCTCGACCTGAACTACTACCTCCCCTGCCGCGTCCAGAACGGTACACAGAGCCGCACCATAGCCGTCATCGGCCTCGGCCGCACCGAGGGTGGCGACTTCCTCTCCAGCGAAGACGTAGAGCTGCTCGAGTCCCTCGCCAGCTACATCGGAATCGCCCTGCAGAGTGCCAGCCTCTACGCGCGTCTTGAAGAACAGGTCAGCGTCTTCGAGCGTCTGAAAGAGTTCAACGAAAATATCGTGGAATCCATCAACGTCGGCATCATCGCCGTCGATCTAGAAGATCGCATCGAGAGCTGGAACGCCCAGATGGAAGCCATGTACGCGCTGAGCCGCAGGGAAGCAATCGGCCAGCCGCTCACCGCCGTCTTCCCATCCGAATTCGTCGCGGCCTTCGACAGTTTCCGCAATGAGTCAGGCGTCCACAATCTCTATAAGTTCCGCCTCATCACGCGTGCCGGAGAATCCCGGACCGCCAATATCGCCGTCGCGCCATTGCTTTCCCGCAACTTCGTTGCCGTCGGCCGCATCGTCCTCGTCGATGACATCACCGAGCGCGTCACGCTCGAAGCGCAGCTCTCCCAGGCGGACAAACTCAGTTCAATTGGCCTCCTCGCCGCCGGAGTCGCCCACGAAATCAACACCCCGCTGGCAGTCATCAGCTCCTATGCACAGATGTTGACCAAGCAGATGCGCGGCGATGATCGCCTCACTCCTCTGCTCGAGCGCATCACGCAGCAAACCTTCCGCGCCTCCGAGATAGCCAACGGACTGCTTAATTTCTCTCGCACCAGCACGACAGAATTCCGCGATACCGATCTGAACCAGGTAATCCGCGATACGCTGGCCCTCGTCGAACACCAGTTGAAGACGGCGCGCATCACCGTCGCTATGGAACTCTGCGACGATCTGCCGCGCATCCAGGGCAACCCGGGTAAACTCCAGCAGGTCTTCCTCAATCTTCTCCTCAACGCCAAAGACGCCATGCCGCAGGGAGGCCAATTGCGCGTCAACACCGTTGCCAACGGGCACGTCGAGGCGGTCGTTTCCGACTCCGGAGCCGGCATTGCACCCGAGAATCTCAAGCGCATTTATGATCCCTTCTTTACGACCAAGTCCGCTCCCAAACCAGGCGAACGGCGAGGCACCGGCCTTGGCCTGTCCGTCAGTTACGGCATCATACAAGAGCATGCCGGCAAGATTAACGTCGAGAGCACCGTTGGCGTCGGCACAACTTTTCATCTAGAGTTTCCCCTCTTAAGGAATTCCGTTCATGCCTGAGGCCTTATCTGCTTTGAACCAGTCAGTGCTTACTCCCACGACCGACACCACTACCGAGGCACGAATCCTCGTCATCGATGACGAAGCCGGCATCCGCGAGTCTCTCGAAGTCCTGCTCACGCTCGAGGGTTACCGCGTGGAGGTGGCCATCGACGGCGTGGAGGGTATGCGTCTGCTCGAGCAACGCACCTATGAGCTCGTCCTGCTCGACCTCGCCCTGCCCGGCCAGACCGGCCTCGAGCTGCTCCCGCAGATTCATGAGCGCTACCCCGAGCTTCCGGTCGTAATGATCACCGCCTACGGCACCGTCGACAACGTCGTGGAAGCCGTGCGCGCGGGCGCCGAAAATTTCGTTCAGAAGCCGTGGGACAACGAAAAGCTGCTCGCTGATATCCGCTCCGCCATCGCCCGTCACAAGGCCGAGGCCGAGAATGTCCAGCTGAAACGCGCCCTCAAGCAGCGCTACAACTTCCACAACATCATCGGTAAATCCGAGATCATGCTGCGCATCTTCGACCTCGTGAGCCAAGTCGCACCCAGTCGATCCACCGTCCTCATTCAGGGCGAGAGCGGCACCGGTAAGGAACTCATCGCCAAAGCCCTGCACGCCAGTTCCACGCGCAGAGACAAGCCCTTCGTTCCCGTGAACACCGGCTCATTGCCCTCCGACCTGCTCGAATCCAATCTCTTCGGTCACGTAAAAGGAGCATTCACTTCCGCCATCGCTACGAAAAAAGGTCTCTTCGAATACGCCAATGGCGGTACGCTCTTCCTCGACGAAATTGGAAACATGGGCATGGATACCCAAGCCAAAATTCTGCGCGTTCTCCAGGACCGCCGCTTCACTCCGCTGGGTGGCAATCAGGAGATGCAGGTGGATGTGCGCATCGTCGCCGCCACCAACGTCGATCTGCATCAGGCCGTGCGCGAAGGCAAGTTCCGCGACGATCTCTTCTATCGCCTCAATGTCATCTCCATCGACTTGCCGCCCCTGCGCAGCCGCCGTGAAGACATCCCGCTTCTCGCCAATCGCTTCCTCGAGCACTTCTCCAAAGAGAACGACCTCGAACCGCGAAAACTCACCTCCGACGCCATGCGCGCCCTCGTCGACTATGACTGGCCCGGCAACGTGCGCGAGCTTGAGAACATCATCGAGCGCGGCGTCGTTCTCTCCAGCACGCCCGTCGTCGGCTCAGGCCTCCTTCCTGGCCACATCACCGGACGCAGCTTCCAGGATGCGCTGCTCGAACACAATCCGAGCGCCTCGCTCTTCGATATCCTCGAAGACATTGAGCGCCGCATCATTATCGAAAAACTTGAGCGCTGCAACGGCAATCAGACCGACGCCGCAGAACAGTTCCACATCCCGCTCTCGACGCTAAACCAGAAAATCAAGCGCCTCAATATCGAGATACGCAAGCGCAGTCGCGACTAACTCTTCTCGAAGCGTCTGATTGCTATCGTGAGCTGCCGGGCAGGCTGAACTCGACGCCTGCTGCGCGGTTCGCGGCCCGGGTAGCAGCGAGATCAAGCTGATCCACAGGAATATCCCGATGGTGCTCATCCAGCACTGAAAGCATAGTGCGGCTCAGAATGTAATTATGAATCTGTTCGCGGGGACGTCCGTCCTTGAATACAAGCGTTACTGTCTCTGTAATCTCAGGTGCCGTTGACGGGTGTACTTCAGCTGGCGCTGCTTGATAAGAAGGGCGTGGAGGTTCCTGTTCCTGCGGCTGTTGCTCATAGCCCTGCCCATAACCCTGTCCCGGGTAATCCTGACTACCATCCTGAGCCAGATAGTTTGGATACGCCGTCGAATCTCCATAACCGCTATCGCCCCAATATCCCGGACTCAAATATCCGGAATAGTAGGGGTAGTAAGGATAGTAAGGGTAAACCCATCCAGTCCCAGGCCCGTACCACGTCACATAACGACTTCCTGTCCCGTACGGTGATCGATACGGCGGCCGATGCCCCCCGTTGCCCGGAGAGTGATTCCCTGAATGATTGCCCGCATAGCCCCCATAATAGGGACGCCCGCCGTAGTAGCCAGAGTTCCGGATTCCCGCGCCCGAACTGACACCGCGAGGTACGTTGCCGGCATACCGTCCATAGCGAGGTACAGCCGTAAATCGCGCCGGCGCAGAAGCGCTAAAACCTCCGCCGCCATGAAACCCCGACATCGCAGGCCCGGAGGAGCCGCCTCGCGAAACCGCGCCATGGACACTACCCGCGCCCCCGCCATGCGACATTCCCCGCTGGGCGCAGAGATGCCCCGTAAGCCCGATCAGACACAGCGCAATCGCCACTACCCGCGTCATATGCACATCGTACTCCCGTTCGCGAACAGCCGCCATTCACAGCCTTCTCATGGGCTCTGTGTTTCGCAACCCCATGCAAAGAAACACTTGACGTTTGCAAACGAAACGTTCAATCTTGCTCTTCATGAAGAAAGAATTCATGTTAGCCCCATTGTGTCTGCTTTTCGCCCTCATCGCCGCGCCTTCGCGTGCCTTTTTTTTTCAAGATCCACCTCAGTCAACAGCCAATCCCAAGAAGGAAGAAGCCGACGCACTTCTAGCCTGCGGACAGGCCGTCTTCGCCGGCATTCGCCCCATCGCCGCCACCCGCGACGTACGCTTTGAAGGCAAAGTCTCTCAGGCCAATGCGCTCTGCCGCGGCGGCTACAAAGCCGAGCAGTTTCGTCTCACCCCATGGAACGATTGGGGGCAGTACTGGGGCACCGGCGACATGAGTTCCCTTCCCACCGGCTTTCTCTCCACCAGGGGCCCCGAGTTTCGCGGAGTCACTGGTGCGCTTGTAGACCTTGAATTTCAGCGCGTCGAATTGATCAAGTTCAACCTCTTCGACAACGCAGGCACCTACCAGGACTTCGTCTCAGGACGCTCAGGAGTTGGCGGTTCAGCCCTCAAGGTATGGCCGCAGATGCGCCTTCCCGCGACCGACCCCAACTATAAGGTCGTCGGTGGAGATGGCACGCAGACCTGCAAGGGCGACCTCGTTCGCGGCCGCACCCTCAATGGAGAATGCAACGACGTCAAGAACCCGCTCATGGGGTCCGCCGGCACGCCCTTCGCGCGCAACGTCGAGTTCGAAACTGCCTTCCCCGAATTGGGACAGACTGACCTTACACGCAATCGTCACGGTGGCCGCGTCGGTCTCCTGACGCCCGACCCTCAGGTGATCAGCCGCGTTCTCTTGACTCGAAATCAGTCCACGCCTGACACCTGCAAGCTAGGTTTTGGACTCCCCAACAACGCGGTTGAAGCCAATTGCGATTATCAGAAGGCCCCTTTCTTCAATGTCCTCGCGGCCTATTGGATTCAGTTCATGACCCACGACTGGTTCTCGCACATGGAAGAGGGTCACAACGCGCCGCAGTACATCGACGTCGGATGCAAGGTCAAGCTGGTAAACAACGTCGAGGTTCCGCTGACTCCGGAAGATATCCAGCAGTTAGGCTGCCGCCCCGATGACAAAGTAGACGACACGTACGTACTCGAGAGCAGCACGCCGGCCACCTTCACCGCAAATGGCAAGACCTACATGGCCCGTGCCGCCAAAACCTTCAGCAATAACAACACCGCCTGGTGGGATGCATCTCAGATCTATGGCTTTGATGACACCTCATCAAAGCGCGTCAAGCGTGACCCCGCCGATACGGCAAAGCTTTTGCTCCAGCCTCTCATCAGCACGCCTAACGCTGATCCGGTTACAGGGGGCTATCTGCCCGTTCTGCAGCCGACCGACCCGCAACAGCCGCAATGGGCCGGCCAGGAATCAGTCGCCTTTCCCGATAACTTCACCATCGGACTAAGTTTCCTGCATAACTTGTTCGTCCGCGAACATAACTCCTTTGTTACCGAATTCCGCAAGCAGGCGCAACTTACTCCGAACAAAGACTGTGGCCTCCGCAACCCGTCCGACCCAAAGCGCGTCATCCACTACAAGGACATAACTCCGGACGAGCTTTTCGCCGCAGCCCGCCTCGTAGTAGCTGCTGAAATTGCGAAGATCCACACCATTGAGTGGACTCCGCAGTTGCTCTACAACGAACCCCTCTACAAAGGCATGAATGCCAACTGGAACGGCCTCCTTGGCGGCGGCGATCCTGACGTCTCGAAAGCCTTGTCAGACATCGTCACAAAGAACTTCGGCAAATCTCAAGACGCAGAGAAAGCCAGCCAGTGGTATTCCGTCTTTGCGTCCGGCCCGGGCATCTTCGGTCTTGGCAGTAAAGCCGACCATTACAACATAACCAAGGCCGACAGCATCAACGGCGGCGTCAACCACTTCGGCTCCCCCTTCAATTTCCCTGAAGAGTTCGTCTCCGTCTACCGCCTGCATCCGCTTGTTCCCGATCTCATCGAGTATCGCGACCTCACCAAAGATCCCAACCAGATCATCGAAAAAGTAGCCGTCATCAACACCTTCGAGGGCCACTCCACCGATGCTATGCACACCGGCGGCATGGCTAACTGGGGTCTGAGTCTCGGCCGTCAGCGCCTCGGCCTGCTCACGCTCCACAATCATCCGCAGTTCATGCAAAACATCCTCCTGCCGCGCCTTGATTCACCGACAAAGCAGATCGATCTTGCCGCACTCGACATCATCCGCGATCGCGAACACGGCGTGCCGCGCTTCAACGAATTCCGCCGCCAATACGGCCTTCGCCAGCTCACCAGTTACGACGACTTCATGGATAAAACGATCCCCGCAGACTCGCCTGAGCATCAGCAGCAACAGCAGGCAGTGAACCAGCTGCGTCAGGTCTACGGCACTCACGTCTGCGACGCATCCAAAGTGATCACAGACGCCCAGGTCAATGAAGACAAGACTCCAATCAACGACTGCCTCGGCCACCCCAATGGCTCAGTCGTCGATAACATCGAAGACGTCGATACAGTCGTTGGCTATCTCGCCGAGTTCACCCGTCCTCACGGCTTTGCCATCTCGGAGACGCAGTTCGTTGTCTTCATCCTCAACGCGTCACGCCGTCTCTTCTCCGACCGCTTCTTCACCTCAAGCTTCCGTCCCGAGTTCTACACTCAGATGGGCGTAGACTGGGTCAGCAACAACGGCCCCGGGCCCGCGCAGATAGAGAAGAACAGCCCCAACGGACACACCCAGCCCGTCTCTCCGCTCAAGCGCGTTCTCCTTCGCAACATCCCCGAGTTGAAGGCTGAGCTTGATCCAGTCGTCAATGCGTTCGACCCATGGGCACGCGACCGGGGCCAATACTATTCGCTCGCCTGGAAGCCCCGCCCCGGCGCAGAAACCGATCCCGCATTCAAATAATAGCTCTAATAGCTCGCGCTCCAACAACAGAGGCTGGCCATCAAACTGGCCAGCCTCTGATGATAACGTTCTGTTCTTGAAGAGTACGGTCTTCAGCCCGTACATGAAACCCCGCGAAATCGGCCGGCCTTCAGGCCCCGAGGGAAACCATTTCAGCTTTGTCAGCAATACGGGCTGCCGGCCAATTACCTGAGAAATTTCCGATAGAACCGAACGGAATGTCGATACAAAGTATTAAGCGACAGCCGAAGGAAATCCCTCGCGCTGCCGCCTATCTGTTTCTTGTCGCAACTACCGTGTGGCCCGCTCTACGCTGCCATCGCCTGTTCAAATCCGTCACAGCCACTGATCGCAGTCACCTTCAGGTGCAGGTCAGCATGCTTCGGATGCCCGCACTCATCGACAAACTTCAGATCTGCCTGATGGCTGCTCATAATGGTGACAAGCACATCAGTCTTGTGATGTTCACCAAAGTGAGTACACAGTCCGCATTGTCCGCTCTGAACAGTCTCCATCTTCACGTCCTCCGTCAATCATTTGGAATCCGACATTCAGTAGCCCAGTTGCCTGAGAATCAGGACAAACACGCCACTTTCCGTCAAAGTACGACCGCGCTTGCCATCTTTTAAAACACACCTCCGATTGGCATGCGCTCCGATGAGGCACCTTAGTTCGGGCGTCGCAGATCATGCATCATAGAACAGTGACCAAGCCATCCTCTTCCGGGTTAGCGCACGCCTGGCGGGCCCTGCGCCATCGGAACTTTCGTCTCTTCTTCGCTGGCCAGAGCATCTCCCTCATCGGCACATGGATGACCCGCATCGCGACCTCCTGGCTCGTCTACAGCCTCACCAAATCCCCAGTGCTCCTGGGCACCGTAAGCTTCGCAGGCCAGATTCCCACCTTCCTCCTCGCCCCATTCGCAGGCGTCCTCGTAGATCGCTGGGACCGCCGCAAAGTCCTTGTCGTCACCCAGGCCCTGGCAATGATCCAATCGCTCGCGCTCGCATTTCTTACTCTGACACATCGCGTCACCATCGCTGAGGTCCTCATCCTCAGTGCATTCCAGGGCTGCATCAACGCTTTCGATATGCCCGGCCGCCAATCCTTCCTCATGGAGATGGTCGAGGGGCGCGACGACCTCTCCAACGCCATCGCCATTAATTCCTCCATGGTCAATCTCGCGCGTCTCGTCGGTCCCTCGCTCGCCGGAATGCTCATCGCCGTCACCAACGAAGGCTGGTGCTTCTTCATCGACGGCATCAGCTACATCGCCGTCATCGCATCCCTGCTGATGATGCGCCTCGCACCCCACGGCATCGAGGAACTGGCCGCCGCCGCAGGCAACGCGCACGCGCCGATGCTCACGCAACTCAAAGAAGGCTGGGACTTCGTGCGAAACTTCGTGCCGATACGCACCATTCTCCTGCTCTTCTCGCTCGTCAGCCTCATGGGAATGCCCTTCGTAGTCCTCATGCCCATCTTCGCCGCTCAGGTGCTGCACGGCGGCCCTCATACTCTGGGTTTCCTGATGGGCGCAATGGGAGTAGGATCCCTCGGCTCCGCACTCTCGCTCGTCCTGCGTAAATCCGTCCGTGGCCTGCTCAAGATGATTCCCATCTCCGCAGCAGTCTTCGGTGCCGGCCTCATCCTCTTTGGCCTGTCGCATTGGATCTGGCTTTCCATGTTGGTTCTGCTCGCCGTCGGCTTCGGCATGATGCAGGGACTCACAGCCAGCAACACCATCATCCAGACCATCGTTCCCGAAGACAAGCGCGGCCGTGTGATGAGCTACTACACCGTCGCATTCGTCGGCATGGCGCCCTTTGGAAGCCTCCTGGCCGGCACACTGGCGCGCGGCATCGGCGCTCCCTGGACCGTCGTCATAAGCGGCGTAAGTTGCATCGTGGGTGCCGCCTGGTTCCTCACTCACATGAAAGAGGTAAGAAGAGTAATGCGGCCCATCTATGAGCAGCTGGGAATCGTTCCCACCCACAATCTGCCCGAGGTTCAGGAAGCGGCGGCCAATTGATCCGGATGCCCGAAGGGAATCCCAAGTGAGAATCGCCAGTCAGGCCAGGTCCTCAGCCGGCGTAGGCACCGAAGCGCTTTTCTGCCTGCCTTGCCTGTATTTCCACACGCCGTAAGCGATTCCAATCACAACGAGTCCCGCGTAAACCCAGAGAATCGTTGACGACCAGCCCTTCAAATCTCGCATCCAAACCGTCACAATGTGCCGGCCATACGTGATTCCCAACCACGCCAGCAGTCCATACCGAATCGCTCGCGCCACCCCGTAGGAAATCAGAAACTTCCCCCGCGTCACGCCCAGTGCTCCCGCCGCCAGCAGAAACGGCGTCAGGGGTATCGGCGGCGGCAGGATAGCTGCCACACCGGACGATAACCCGCCGTACTTTTCCACCCAGCCCGTGATCCTGGCTAGGAATCTCTGTGGCACATAACGCTTCAGCGCCACCTCCCCGCCCTTGTGCCCCGCCTGCCAGCTCAGATATCCGCCAATCATCGACCCCGCAAAAGCGCAGGACGCAAGCATGATCGCCGAAGGAACCGTCGCGCCTCGATGAGCCGTAAGCAGAAGTAGAAGCAGATCCGTGCTTCCCGGCAGAGGTAGCGGAATCACCGAAGAGTCCACGATCGCCACGCAGAACAGGCCCAGTCCTCCAAGGCTCACCAGCCACCGCAACAGGTGCCCGTTCCGGGCGGAAGTACGCGCAGGCGCAGCGTGCCGCGCACCCTTCTTCGTGGCTTGAATGATCAGACTCAGACTTACGCTCATACTCATCGACGATTAGATGCATTTCAGGAATCGGCGTAGACCAAACCTGGGACCCGCATAGACGTGCCCATCGGAAAGCGGCAAAAACAAAATCCAGCCCAAAAGTTCGCACTATTACCCAAAAATGCATTAGATGCACGAATGCGAGAGGCACCAAAAACCACGTCAACCTCAGGAAAAAGCTCGACTTCGCTCCATCATCCCCTCCGCCCGCGCAAATAGGCTATTCTGACCGCAGGGGTCATGCACAACCCGAGCCGTATCGAATTTGCCCCAGGCACTGCGTCCTATGCAATTTGCTTTCGACAAACTCGATACCATCGCCAAGCGCATGATTCTGGCTGTGCAGGACTACTCCATTTTCTGCTGGAATGCTGTCGGCAACCTCGCTCGCTCTCCTCACTATTGGAGCGACGTAATGACCCAGGCCGACCTCATCGGCGTTGGATCTCTTCCCATTGTCGTCCTCACTGGCTTCTTCACCGGAGGCGTCCTCGCCCTCCAATCCGCCTCGTCGCTCGCCCAATTTGGCGCCCAGGCCTACACAGGACGATTCGTTTCGCTCTCGATGATTCGCGAACTCGCGCCAGTCCTTACCGGCCTCATGGTCTCCGGACGCAACGCCAGCGGCATGGCCAGCGAACTCGGCTCCATGGTCGTCACCGAGCAGATCGACGCCATGCGCGCGCTCGGCACCGACCCCATGAAGAAGCTCGTCACCCCCCGCATGCTCGCCACCGTCGTCATGCTCTTCCTGCTCACCATCGTCTCCGACACGGTCGGCACCGCCGGCGGAGCCTTCGTCGCCGTTTTCATGAGTTCGCAGAATGGAACCCAGTATTTCGATTCCGCCTACCAGGCCCTCGTCTACGGCGACATCGTCCAGGGCCTGACCAAACCTGTCTTCTTCGGATTCATCATCGCCACCGTCGGCTGTTTCTTTGGCATGAAAACCACCGGCGGAACTCAGGGCGTGGGCCGCGCCACAACTCAGGCAGTCGTCGTCTCCTCAGTGCTCATCATCTTCTCCGACTTCATCATCAGCCGCATCATGATCTGGATATTCTGAGCTCGCCCATCTCCACGACCGCCAGCATGACCGATAGCATGACCAATAGCGCGCCGCCCGTAGTCTTCGAACACGTCTCCATCGGATTCGAGGGAACACCCGTCCTCGAAGACATCAGCTTCCATGTCAATCCCGGCGAAACCCGCATCCTCCTCGGCCCCGCTGGCGTCGGCAAAAGCGTGCTCCTCAAACTCACCACGGGCCTGATCCGCGTCGACAGTGGTCGCATCCTGCTCTTTGGTGAAGACATCACCGCACTGAGCGAAGCCCAGCTTCTTCCCCTCCGCACGCGTACAGGAATGGTCTTTCAGGAGGGCGCGCTCTTCGACTCGCTCACCATCCGCGATAACGTCGGTTATCAGCTCATGGAGCGGCACTTGCCTGTCGACGAGGTCGACGAACGCGTCCGCGAAGCCCTGCGCTTCGTCGAGCTCGAGCACACCTATGACATGCTGCCGGCCAGCCTCTCCGGCGGCATGCGTCGCCGCGTCGCCATCGCTCGCGCAATCATCGACAAACCGGATTTCCTTCTCTACGACTCCCCCACCGGTGGGCTCGACCCCGTCACATCCACCACCATCGACGAGCTCATCATCAAGGAACGCGACGTCTATCAGACCCCGTCTCTCCTCGTCACCCACCGCCTTCAGGACGCCTTCACCATGGCCACCCATCGCTTCTCCGTAACCCAGAAAAAGATGGTCGCCCTGCCGAAAGGCGAGATCAACGCCATGACCAGCTTCCTCGTCCTTCACGATCGAAAGCTCGTCTTCGACGGCAGCACTGAAGCCCTGGTTGCGAGCGAAAATCCGTTTATTAAGGAGTTTTTGGCCTAGAGCTTGGGACTCTTTAATTTATTTTCGGATTCAACCTCGCCTCTCGCGCTATCGCGAATAAGCAAGGTTGAATCCGAACTTCGAGCCATGCGGACAACGAATGACTTCTAAAGCGCAACGTCAAAGGCAAAGCTCAAAGCTAATCCGTTGGGGGATGGGAGTGGCTCAATTCCATTGACCTGGAAGGTAGAGCGCGGAACTTCTTTCTCTCTACCCTCGCCAGAGACGGCTCGGGCGCCGTAGGCAATTATGAAACCATTGGAAGCTGGAATGCCGTGAGGCAATGTCCAGGAATACGGGATGGTGAGGGTGCAGGTTGCCATGCCGGGTCCCGAACGTTTGGCGAAGCCGTTGGCGGTTTCGAGAGCGCCGGACACCAGGCCCGTACCGGCGTTGAGTTCGCCGCCAACTACCATTGTCGAGCAGTGGAATCGAGTGCCGGGCCTGAAGTCAGAAAGGATCTTGATGTTAAGGGTTATGGTAACGCTTCCAACATTGGGTGGCCCACTAGGGACAGCCGCGGGGGTCACGTTGCTCTGAACGCCGGCGGCGTTGATCATGCCATGTTGAGCGTCGTAGCTGAAAGTCGGTAGGGCAGGGACTTGGCTGGTCTGCACGTGAGGAAGGGCGGGTTCAGCGTTTTGGGCTTGCGCAGCAGAAAGGGATGCCGCACAGAGAGCGAGGGCGAATATCATTGGGGAAAGGCGCATATTTCGACTCCGATTCTCGAGAGGATTTGGCCAGGCCGCTGCCAGCCAGAACGAGCGTTCCACAGTTCCGCGTTTGGAGCAACGAGATATCAGACACTTCTTTAACTCATATTGATTACACTGAAAACAATTCAAGCAAAGTTACACTCTAAGTCACCCATTTCAGCCGCGATTCATCGGCCATTTACTTAGTCCATTACTTGCGGGCCCAGGTACTTACGGGTCCAAGTACTTATGAACCTAGGTACTTACGAATCGGCCCCCAGTAATGCTCCTCCCATCCCGAACTGAAATCCCTGTACTTACCCTCAACGAAACCCCAGTGATCCAGCACTACCGTCGTAACTGGCCCTTTCTGGTTTCAGTTCAAACTTCACCAGCGAATAGACCCCCGGCTTCCAGTAACCGGGCTTCCACGCCTGCACGATTCGCTCTGCTGGCACAAGTTCGATATTGCGTCCCAGTATTTTTGCCCCAAACAGAGAAAACGCCGCCCCCGCCTCCGGGCGAATCTCCGCCGGTTCGCCAGTTATTGCAGCAAAGAGCTTCGCATCCAGCAGTAACTCGTAGATACGTGCCGGCGTTGTCTTGAAGTCATTCTCCTGGCGTAACTGTGTGAGTTTGTCCTCAGCATCGCCGCCCGTTGCAACCGCAGGCCACGCCGCTAGTCCGGCCAAAGAAACGACTCCGCCAGTTACAATTCGACGCCGGTTGAGAGAAACAACATTCACTTCCCGCATCTTTTCCGTCCTATCTGTCCAGTTAACCCGGACCACACAATGAAAGCACGTCGCACCTAACACCCGCAGTATCAGTAGACCTTTAGACCTCTTCCCGATGGCATTTTCCTCGCTCCACCCTCAACTGTTAACCTAAGTCGTTTGGGTCCCACGCGAAAACGGACCACGTGGCGCGGTCGCGACCCCCCGAAAGGCAGCAGAATGGGCTTCAAATTCCAGCACGTAGACTTTCTTAAGTTCGACACCCTGCTCTCCGAAGACGAGCTTCTCGTCCGGGCCACCGCCCGTGCATTCGTGGAAGATAACCTCGTCCCCATCATCGAAGACTGCTTCCGCGAAGGCCGCTTTCCCCGCGAGCTCGTCCCGCAGATGGGCGAACTCGGATTTTTCGGAGCCAATCTCGAAGGTTACGGCTGCGCCGGCATGTCCAACGTAGAGTACGGCCTCGTTATGCAGGAGCTCGAACGCGGCGACTCCGGCTTCCGCAGCTTCGTCAGCGTCCAGTCCGCGCTTGTCATGTACCCCATCTATACCTTCGGCTCCGAGGAGCAGAAGCAGCGTTGGCTGCCCGAACTCGCCGCCGGCCGCAAACTCGGCTGCTTCGGCCTCACCGAGCCTGAATTCGGCTCAAACCCCGGCGGCATGACCACTCGCGCACGCAAAGTAGGCCACGAATATATCCTCACCGGCGAAAAGATGTGGATCACCTCGGGCACCATCGCCGACATTGCCATCATCTGGGCCAAAGTCGCCGACGATCCCGAGCCCGGCAAAGAAACCGTCCGCGGCTTCCTCGTCGAGACCGACCGCCCCGGCTTCCGGGCCGATGAAGTCCACGGCAAATGGTCTCTGCGAGCCTCCGTCACCGCAGGCCTCTCCCTTCAGGAAGTGCGCATCCCGGCCGCCAGTCTGCTTCCAGGCACGAGCGGTCTCAAAAGCCCGCTCATGTGCCTCAACCAGGCCCGCTACGGCATCAGTTGGGGAGCCATTGGCGCGGCCATGTCCTGCTACGACACCGCGCTCCAATATGCCAAGATGCGCAAGCAGTTCCGCAGCGAACCCATAGCCAGCCATCAGCTAATCCAGGAAAAACTCACCTGGATGATCTCCGAAATCTCCAAAGCGCAGTTGCTCTCGCTCCACGCGGGACGCCTCAAGGACGCAGGCCAGCTCACCCACGAAATCATCTCTCTAGCCAAGCGCAACAATGTTTGGATGGCCCTCGAAACCGCCCGCGCCGCTCGTCAGGTCCTCGGCGCCAACGGCATCACGGAGGACTACCCCATCATGCGCCACATGATGAACCTCGAATCCGTAATCACCTACGAAGGCACCCACGACATCCACGCCCTCATCATCGGTCAGCACATCACCGGAATCCCGGCCTTCTAGCGGACGGATAGGGACCGCCCAGATTCATCGCTCCATAGAACGGGAAGAATCTTTCCCGATCTTCTTCAGGACCTTCCCCATGTTCTCCTCGTATCGTTTGGACTTATCGACGCGAACCGAGTCTTCCAGGCCCTTCTTGTATCCGCCCATATAGATCGTATAAATAACCGCTGCAGCGCAGCCCACGCCAAACATAAATCCAAGAATCAGCCCAAACAGGCCAGCCATGCCAAAGACTTCCATCGCACCGGGCCCTCTCGCTCCAGCCAACCTAATCTAAGCCATATGAAGGGTACGGGCTTTAGCCCGCGAGGGTCTCCCTCAATCGCGCGAAAACTACACCGCCACCACAAAGCTATCTTCCGTCCGCGTCACAGCATGATACAAAGTATCCCGTTCAACAGGAACGCGTCCCGCCTCCGTGATCAGCCGGCATAACTCCTTGCGAGTCATGCCTTGCGGCGTAGTCGCTCCGGCATCGTGATAGATCTTCTCTTCGATCACCGTCCCGTCCAGGTCATCGGCGCCGAACCGCAAAGCTATCTGGGCTATCTTCGGAGTCATCATCTGCCAGTAAGCCTTGATATGGGCGAAGTTATCCAGCATCAATCGGCTGACAGCGATCTGCCGGATATCAGTGAGTCCCGTAGTTACCGGCAGATGATCGAGCGCCGTATGTTCCGGATGAAAAGCCAGCGGAATAAATGTCTGGAATCCGCCCGTCTCATCCTGCACGTCGCGTAGCTTCATAAGATGATCGACGCGATCTTCATCATTCTCGATATGTCCGTATAACATCGTCGCGTTCGACCGGAACCCATGCTTGTGCGCCAGCCGCGCCGTCTCAAGCCATTCGCTGCCGTCGATTTTGTGGTCGCAGATGATGCTGCGAACGCGCGAAGCAAAAATCTCCGCACCACCACCCGGCATCGAGTCCACACCCGCCTCGCGCAGCTTCACCAGGGTCTGCTCAATAGTCAGCTTCGCGCGCCGCGCCAGGAACGCCACCTCCACCATCGTGAAGGCCTTGATGTGCACCTTGGGAAAACGCTCCTTGAGTCCCTTCACCAGGTCGAGAAAGTATTCAAGCGGCAGATCCGGATGCAGCCCGCCAACAATATGAAACTCCGTCACCGCTTCCGAATAACCCGAAGCCGCAGTCTCCCATGCCTCTTCGAGCGCCATCGTGTACCCGGCTGGATCGCCCTTCTTGCGCCCGAACGCGCAAAGCCGGCATGCAGCCACGCACACATTCGTCGGATTGATATGCCGATTCACATTGAAATAGGTCACATCGCCATGCATCCGCTCGCGCACGTGATTCGCAAGCCAGCCTACCGCCAGCACGTCGCTAGTGTCGTAGAGAGCCAGCCCATCTTCGCCACTGAGCCTCTCTTCAGCGAAGATCTTTTCCGCAATCGCCTCGATGCGAGGATCATAGGTTCTGAAAGCATGGCGCGTCGTCTCTATCTGCATTGGCAACCCCGTCTATCTACCCCGTCTGTGTAAATGATACTGGAATCGGCCTGACCATCAGCGATTCGAAGTCTGGGGCTGAGGCAATGCAGGCCGCACGATACCGGACGCGCCTTCAACCGCTTTGCTGCCCTCCGGGCCGCCCTTCTTGGCATTCATCAGCAATGATCCCGGCTCCATCAGCACTCCGTCTTGAAGCGAAGCCGCAAACCGAACCCCTCCCGCCGACCGCGCAAGAAAGAGGTGAAATCCGGTCGCCGTTCCGGTAAAGGTCAGGCTCACAGGATCAATCGAATACAGTACCTGGCTGCTCCGCGAACTCACCAGCATCCGGCCGGTATGTTCATCGAATGCCAGATCACCGATATCCCGAACCGGCACCTTCTCCAGCCAGAACCACGTCACACCCTTATCACGCGAAAAGAAAACGCCGTTGCCGGCTCCCACCCAAAGCTCCCCATCCTTCGAGAAGGCCACAGTGCGAACATCCTTGATCTGCGAAGGTATCCGCATTGGATTCCACGTCTTCCCCTGGTCCTTGGAAAAGATCACGCCTTCGCGGCGTGCCGCCAGCATTTGACCGTCCCACACCGCAACCGAGCGATAATCCGCCGACCCCATCACAAGGCCGCCCTGCCACGTTGTGCCCTGATCTTTGCTGGTAAACAGACCTTCCGACGTCGTAGCCAGCCACACGTCTCCGGAAAGATCGAATGCCGCCACGCGAGAACTCAACTGCCGCGCCGGAACCTGTATCTCTTCTTCGCGGTTAACCTTCTTTCCTCTTACCATCTCCGAAACAATGCGGATCCCTGGATTTACGATACTGCTCTTCATCACCCAGTGAGGATCGTTGAATCCCTCCCCGGCCACCAGCGCGAAAATGCCGTGGTTGGTCCCCGCAAGGACAGTGCCGTCCTTCGCCTCTGCGAGCGTATAGACATCGCGTCCTTCGAGTCCGCCCGCGATCTGCGCCCAACTCGCTCCCCCATCCGCCGTCAGAAAGACCCCGCCGTAGCTCTTGTCATTCACTACACCGGCAAGAATGCGCCGCGGATCGCGTGAATCGGCCACCAGCGCTTCTACCTTGCGAGCCGAGAAGCCTTCGTTCGATTGCGCAAACGTCACACCGCCATCCGCACTCGACAACACGCCGCTCCGGTCCGTCGCCAGCAGAATGTGGCCCTCGTGTTCAGAATCGAGGTAAATGTCGTTCACGATCACGTCCGGACCCGTCACTCGCTGCCACTCTCGCCCGGCATCTTTAGTGCGATAGAGTCCTTCAGTCGTGCCTGCATACACGATTTCGCGATGATGCACATCCTGCATCAGCACGCGCGTGCGCCGCGCCGTCGAAGGGATCCCCTGAATCTTATGGAATAACTCGCCGCCATTCTCGCTCTTGTAAATGCCCGAGCAGGCGCTGACATACACAATGCTCGGCCGCTCAGGATCGAGAATGATCGAGAATACATCGGAATCATCGATCACGCCCTGCTTGATGTTGTGCCAGTGCGCCCCGCCATCGGTTGTCTTCCACGGCAGATGCCATGTCCCCGCATAGATGATCTCAGGTTTGTGAGGATCGATCGCCAGGGACTCAACCTCGTGAATCTCTCTGCTCAGTGGATCGTCCGGCGGTGGGCTGATCCTCTCCCATGTGGCGCCATGGTCGCTGCTGCGAAAGACGCCTTCGAGCGTACCCGCCACCAGCACATTCGCATCGGAAGGCGCCTGTGCCAGCGACCTGACCGATTGCCCGTGCAGTGCCTGAATTGTTTTCCAGCTCTTGCCCCCGTCATGACTCACGTACAGGCCGCCATCGCTCTGATAGGAACGCCAGACGCCAACGAAAATCGTGTGCGAATCCGCAGCATCCACAATAATGCTGTCCACGATCAGATCGCCTGCATCCTCTGTGCCGCCGACGCGGCCCACACGCGTCCAGTTAACTCCGGCGTCACGCGATTCGAAAATCCAGTTGTCTGTGTCGCCGAGATACAGGTGCTGCGGCTCACCCGGTACCGCTGCAAACGCGCGTGCATCACCGCCATAGGGACCAATCGAACGCCACACAAACTGACCCGCTGCGATTCGCGAACCCGGAAACAAGCTCAGCAGAAGACACGCAGCACAGAGAAGAGGTAAAGAAAGCCGAAACCGAGGCGAGGGACGTTTCATTTGCCGCAATGGATCTCCAGACCAGAACAGTATGGATACCTGAAAGAAAACAGGGCTGACCGGATATCACGGTCAGCCCCGGCGTTATTTGTGATCGCTTTGGTCAGTGCTGGCTCACTTGGTGTTACGGGCGAAGTCTGTTGAAGACTTCGCCCGCGTTGTCTGTCTGATTACTGGGAAAGCTACTTGTGCTTGGTTCCCAGCGGCTTGCGGGGTTGCGCCTTCACATCGCCTGTTACGGGCGTTGCTCCGGATGCGTTGAACGTTGCGCCGGAAGGAACGAGGTAGTTCTCGACCTTCTGCCCATCGTCTGTTCCCTCGTAGACGCTGATGCGGGAAGCATCAATGCCCTTCTCGGTTACCAGGTAGTCCTTCGTGTTGACGGCGCGCTGAGCAGCAAAGTCAACAGGTGTAGCGTTCTTCTTCGCATGTGCCGGAGGAGCTTTCTCCGCCGCAGTCGAAGAACCGACGATCGCCACAGTTGCGTCAGACTTGCTCTGCAGAGTCAGAGCGATATCGTCCAGGCAAGCCTTGGCTTCGTTGTCCACACGAGTCGGACGCTTCTTGTCTTTCTCGAACGTAATCGAGCAGAGTGCCGACTGCGACGGAGGAGCAGGAGCAACATACGGGGCCTCAATCGTGACCGATGTGGTCCCGCTCGCGGTTTGTCCCTTATCGTCTGTCACCGTGCAGGTTACCGTCACCGAGCCAGCAGGTGCGCCGGCAGAGGAGAACGTTCCCGAATTACCCGAGCCGCTGACCGTACCGGCAGAAGCCGCATAGCTGTAAGTCAGAGGACGATTCTGTGGGCTGACGCCAGTCGCAGTGATCGCG
>Ga0206936_1041_pt2 | contig 42672 bp, 38 predicted proteins | sample Alteio_BWOrgHeat_14_FD_152922 | JGI IMG/M metagenome (GOLD analysis project Ga0206936, IMG submission 152922) | Enriched cells from forest soil in Barre Woods Harvard Forest LTER site, Petersham, Massachusetts, United States -... | ecosystem: Environmental > Terrestrial > Soil > Temperate forest >... | reverse complement strand
CCTGATCGCCGATGCAGTAGAGCCCTTCCTCGGTTGAGCGACGGATGTAACCGTATGGGATATGAGTGACGGTGATCGGTTTGTCGAGCAGCAGTTCCGCACCACCAAGCCGCATCGCGAGGTGGGGACAGTCCTGCTGCATCTTCGCAAGGAGGCCTTCCCAGCGCAGACCCGTACGTGCAAAATACCGCCGTTGGACCACACAGCAGAAATTCGTAATGCCGTCTTCCACCGGTTGAATGCCGCCGTAGCCTCCGGAATAGAGCGTCAACTCTGAGGCGTCCCCCAAGTCTGCCATCTGGGCGGTAGACAGGCGGTAATACATCTTGAAGCCGATCCATTGCTGCGGGTCTTTCGGGCGACCGTAACCGCGCAGATCGTGTTTGCCCGTGGCGAGAAAGACGGCTGGAGCTTCGTATGTGGTGCCGTCGTCGAGCGTAGCCTGCCAGAGGTTCGCGGTCGCGCGGCTGAGCGACTGCACACTGCGACCGCGCTCAACACGAACTCCCGCGGCGATGGCAGTGGCGACGAGCGCTGTATCCAGCGCCTTGCGCGTAAGCGACTTCGCGGGAAACGGCAAGGGAGCCGTCGCGGCGCGCCTGGCTGCGGCAAGGCGAACATAGTTGATTGGCACGGCGCCAAGCGAGGCCACGTCGATGCCAAGTACATGCAGGTCTTCAAGGGCCTCACCGCTTAGGAACTCTCCGCAGACCTTATGGCGCGGCGTGGGCTCGCGCTCAATCAGCGTGACGCTGCGCCCCTTTCGGGCGAGCACGATTGAAGCGGCACAGCCTGCCGCTCCACCACCGAGAATGAGAACTTCGTCTTGCAAAGATCTGCTCATGATTCACTGAATGTTCAGACTACTTGCAGCGGGATTCCATACTCCTAGTAGACGCCCAAAGAGCGGTTTGGCGCGTCATTCTGTACAAATCGTCATTTTGAAGGAGGTAAAGCTGGAATCGGAAGACGTCTAAGGTTTTAGAACGAGGAATTTGATGAGGCGAAGCGATTTCTTGGTCGTCGTTGTATGGACGATGACGGTAGGCACCGCGGCGCTTGCTGAACCGATCGCAGTGAGACATATTCAACGGCCAATGTACAGGTTTATGGTGGCCCGCTCCGAGGATGGAAGAGCCATTGCCAGTGGCGAGTTTTCGCAGGTTGTGCAGGGCGATGAAGTGACGATGCGCTTAACCTATAAATTTGTGGATGGATCGATTGATGATGAGACGACGACATACAGGCAACAGCGCACATTTCGGTTAGTACGGAACCATCACATAGAGCAAGGGCCTTTCTTTGCAAGGCCCATCGACTTCACGGTAGAAGCCGCTACCGGCATAGTGACCAGCCGCACAATAGACAAGAATGGCAGGATACACGTCGAGAGCAAGCACATGGACCTGCCGGATGACGTGGCGAATGGCTTCGTTGGGACATTGCTGCTGAACGTGCCGCACAATACGACGCCGTTTCGGGTGGGGATGCTGGCACCAGTCGGCAGCGGACGGTTGATTCGGCTCCTGATCTCGCCGGAGGGAGAGCAGACGGCTCACTTCGCAGGACAGACCCTCAAGGCGGCAGTGTTTCGCATTCATCCGGAACTAGGTGGCATCCTGGGAGTGATTGCGAAGCTGCTTGGTCTTCAGCCGAAAGATGTGATGGTGTGGGTACTGGAGAGTGAGGAGCCTGCGGTGGCGGTAGTTGTTGGACAGCTCGGCGGTTACGGGCCTGTAGTCAGCTCGGACCTGGTGGGGATCAGCTTCGAGAAATAGGACATTTTGCAAACCCACATCTTAAACTCTCATAACCGCTGGCCGGTGATCAGTCGCGGCGCGTGGTGAGTTCGTGCCAGTTGAGGCCGAGGTCAATGATCAGCAGGGATGCGAGGGTGAAGGCGATGACGCCGACTGCGGACAGGACGTCGCCTAGATGGCTCCAGTACGCGGGCACGAGGTTCAGAACGCGGCTGGAGACGAAGGTAAAGGTGACGGCGTAGGAGCGGGCCATCCATTGGCGATGCTGGACGATTTGGCGGTTGCGTGCGGTGAGGAAGGCGGCGGTGGTGCAGACCATCCACGCCGCGGCCTGCATGGAAGTTCCGGGAAGGCCCGGTCGTCCCCAGGCGAGAGCGATCCCAGTGAACGAACCGACAAAAACGGAAACCACGTAGATGCGGCCGAGAGCGCGATGGAGCGTGAGATGACGCTGACGGATCCGCGAGGAGAAATTGATGGGGCCGATCAAGAGAGCGAAGATACCGGCGAGCGTATGGGGGATGAGGATTCCGCGGTCGGCGATGACCTGGAGACGGTAGGCATGGTACATGGGGTAATCGGTTACAAGGAGAACTTCTGAAGTAATGAAGACGAAAAGCGTGGTGAGACCGAGCGAGATCCAGAGAATAGTCTTGAATCTGGAACCCGAGGTTTTGCCGGCTAGCAGCGTGGAAGATGGCATGATTCGTCTCTCAGATGGTTAGACGTGATAAGGTGCGGCACTAGGGCGACGGGGGCGGCAGGCTTCATATCTCTTAGTCTAACGAGACGCTTCAGAATCACCGACCTCACTTCGACCGCCCCACACATAGCCGTCCCGGCCGCCAGTGCTCCACCGACACTGCATTTTGCGGAACATCAGCCGCCGTCAGCAACCGTACCCAGTCCTCTTCCCGGAAGGCCCGCCGGAACGACACTGGCCCATCATGCCGCACAAACGGGTGCCACCCTGCAATCCTCTCCACCCACCCAAACAGCCGGCAGCTCCACTCCGACCGCTCCAAATCATTGATGAACCAGCCGACTTGAGCAATCGCTTCCATCCAACGCAACAGCGCAACGACCCCCTCATCCTCCAGATGATGTGCCATCAGCGAACTCACGACAATATCTACCGGCTTCTCCGGCCGATATTCCAGGGCATCGCCAGTCAGCCACATAATTCCGAGTTCCTTCGGGGTGGACTCCGTTGCCGCACGCGCCGCAAAGGGATTCAAGTCGATTCCCGTTAACTCGACAGCAATGCCGCGCCTTCGCGCACAGGCTGAAATCTGCCGCAGCAGATCGCCGCCGCCGCAGCCCACATCGACAATATGCACCGGATCACTCAATCCAGGCGGTAGCCGCTTGAGCCAGGCCAGAGTCGGTCGATATCCGAGCAGCCAGCGGTTGATCTGTTCCAGACTGCCCAAGCAGCCACGGAAATCTTCATAGCTACAGTCGCCATCCATCAGCTCCGGTAGGTCGCGTGGAGCGATGCGCAGTTCGAATTCCATATCCGCACTAGACCACATGAAATCGCATTGTCTCCGCAGTCAACCCCGGGCCGAACGACATCGCGCACCCGCGCAGCCCCGGCTGCCCCTGCTGCATCATCCGCTCAAGCACAAACATCACTGTCGCCGAAGACATGTTGCCGAAGCATGACAGCACTTCGCGCGACGCCTCTAGCGCGTTGACCGGCAGTTCCAATCCCTTCTCCACCGCATCCAGAATCGACCGCCCACCGGGATGCACCGCCCACAAGTCGATGCATTCGCGGTCGGCCATCAGCTCGCCCTCATGTAGAGCGCGGCCCAGCTCTCCCGGCACCTGCCCGGAGAGCAGCATGTCGAAACCGAGCCCGCGGATCTTCCACGTAATTAGCCCCCTCGTCTCGGGCACCATCACCGCCTTGAAGCTGTCGAGTGCAAAGCCCTGCTCCTGCGCGGTAATCAGGCTCGCCGACGCGCCATCGGCAAAGATCAGGAATGAGAGCACCTGCTCCAACTCCTGCGTCTCCTGTAAGTGCAGGGTACAAAGCTCCAGGTTGACCATCAGAACACCCGCCTTTGGTTCTGAGCGCACAATGTGCCGCGCCAGCTTTAGCGCATTGATCGCGGCATAGCAGCCCATGAAGCCAACCATCGTGCGCTCGACGCCTGCCGAAAGCCCGAGATGGTCGACGATTTCAAAGTCCAATCCCGGCGCATAGAGCCCAGTACAGCAGGTCACCAGCACATGCGCGATACCCGAGCGTTCCTTCTCATTGAGCGCAAGCTGGTCCACGGCCTTCTTCATCAGTACCGGAGCGCTTTGCTCAAACAGCTCCATGCGCCGCGTAGTATTGGGAAAGTTGCCCGGCTGATAAAAGTCATGCGCGTCATGCGACGAGAATTGGCCGGACTTCTTTTGCGGATCGAGGAATGAATAACGATGCGCGATATTGGCGCGGCTCGCCATGCGGCGAAAGACCGCGCGCAGCCGCGGGTCGGCAAGCATCATCTCTGCAAAGACGACGAAGGGGGCATGTACATCGTGCTCTGGTACGGCAGTAGCAATGCGGTTCAGGTAAGCCGTAGTCATGCGTAGTGAGCCCTTCGCCCGGATTATCGGAATTAGATTTCGCGTGTGTGTCTTGGGGAAGCTGGACCAAGAAGAGACGACGATCCAGCGAGAGTCGACTACTTGAGAGAACAGGCTCCGTATTCTCAATACCACAGCTACTCTTTGAGACGAGACCGATGTTTTTTTGATAGCACTTTGCAGAGGCTAATAGGATGACGATTTGTTCATGGAGGACGCAATCACCGGAGCGCCCCGAATTTTGTCCGTCCACATGCTAAGTTATGGAACAGGAAGGCAAGAGGCACGACAACGAGTGTTCTTTGGAATCGGCATTCGGCGCTCTGTCAGGTCTTAACATTCAAGAGGTCGATACACCGAAATGACATTTGCAACGTCGCTCAAATCCATCCGCATCATCCATCGCTATCTTGGGCTGTTCTTCGCCAACGATTCTCTTTCTCGCGATCACGGGTGGGCTGCAGATGTTCGGGCTGCACGAGACAGCTCATGGCAGCTCCTACGTTCCTCCCAACATCCTCGTGCATCTTTCACAACCGCACAAAAAGGGGACGCTTTACGTTTCTCCGCGAAAGGCTGCTCCACCCAACTTGGCAAAGTCTGATGGAGGAAACCTGGATGTTCCAAAACTTGACGCTCCAAAGCCAGCGCAAGCCGCGGCGTCACCCAACTCGCTTCCCGTAAAGATTTTCTTTGCCGCCACAGCCCTTGCACTTGCGGTGTCGACCTGCACGGGCCTCATAATGGGTTGGAAGTATGCGCGACGGAAATCGGTCGTCCTGCTGACCCTTGCGGCTGGAGTCGTTGTTCCGGCAATTCTGCTCCTTGTCTAGCCTTTCGCGATTCGTCTACCGCCGGGCGGGAGCGGGCGCAGATGACCGAATCGTCATCTTGCGGTCTCCAGGGGCCATACGAATCGTGAATCGAAATGTCTTACCATGAATCATGCAACTTCTGCTGGTCGAGGATGAATCCGAGATTCAGAGTTTCCTGCAGCAACCCCTTGCCAGCGCAGGTTACGAGGTCGATGTCGCCAAGGATGGGCGAACCGCTATCCAACTAGCGTTTGGAAAGAAATATGACGTTCTGATTGTTGACCTTGGACTTCCAGATCAAGATGGCATTGACCTGATTCTTCAGCTTCGACGTTCTGGCATGAGCAGCCCTGTGTTGATACTTTCAGCCAGAAGATCGGTCGACGATAGGGTCAAAGGTCTAGAACAGGGTGGTGACGATTACCTGACCAAACCCTTCGCACTCGCAGAGCTGCTGGCAAGACTGCGTAACCTCTTACGACGTAATCTTGCTACGAGTGAGGAGGCGACCCGCCTCCGTGTACTCGACCTGGAGTTGGATTTCATCAGCCGTAGAGCTTCTCGCGGTGAAGAGGTCTTGAATCTAAGTCCGCAAGAGTTCGTGCTGCTGACGTATCTCTGCCGACACGCTGGGCGTGTTGTTACTCGATCGATGCTCCTCTCCGAAGTATGGGGCATGCGAATTCAACCCAACACCAATGTTGTTGATGTACATATCTACCGCCTGCGCGGCAAGGTGGACACAGAAGGCCGCGAGCCGCTGATTAGGACTTTACGAGGTATTGGTTATGTCCTCAAAGACCGTTAAACCCGTCATGCGTAGCGCCGCATGGCGCATTTCTCTTTGGGCAACTCTGGCATTTGCCATTGGGATAATGCTGGTTTTTGTCATGCTTCATCGCTTCGTAGCGAACGACATTCAGCGCAGGAGTGACGCGTGGCTAACTGGAGAGGTTGCGGTTCTCGGTGATGTGGCGGGGCGAACACCAAAGGACCACCTCTACGGTCGGGTAGTGAGAGAAGTCGCGGAACTTGCAAGCAGAGAGGTGCCGAACAAACTCCGCTCCAACAGCAATGAGAACGACTCCGTCTTTTTTCTGCAGGCTGGCGACGATGGGACTCTGAAGCTCTGGGTAGGTGCTGGTGACGGGTTGCCGAACTTAGCCTCGATTCGCGCGCGCAAGTTCATTTCCGATGTTCCGTACGACTTGAATGTCCAAGGCTTCAATCATCCTTTTCGAGTGGCATCGGTGCGGCTCGATGATGGGAGCCACATCTATCTTGGTCTTTCAGAACGAGATGAATTACGTGTACTTAACAATCTGCGCTTCCGTTTTTTCTGCTTCTGGCTGCTCATCGTGCTGCTCGGGTCTGCAATTGTCTTCTTTGTGACCAGGCGTATGCTTGGTCATGTTCGCGAGATCACCGAAGCTGCATCCAGGATTGGGCAATCTGATTTGAGTAGCAGGGTTCCGACCAGCAAACGGAACGACGAGGTGGAGCACCTCGCGCTAACGCTCAACCACATGCTGGACCGAATAGAAAGCTCCGTGCATCAACTGCACACCACCACTGAGTCTCTCGCCCACGATCTTCGTAGCCCGTTAACGGCAATTCGAGGAAAGCTGGAGATCCTTCTGTCGGGCGATCTTAAAGTTGAGCCGAGTGAGCAGATCGTTTCAGTCATCGATGAACTGGATCGATTGTCGGAGTTCCTGAATACGTCGCTCGATGTTGCCGAAGGGAATGCTGACGCGCTTAGACTCTCACGTACTAACGTCGATCTCGACGAATTGGTTCGAATCATGATTGACCTTTACGAACCTTCCTTGTCGGAGAAAGGACTTCGAGTGAATCTGCGCAGCGCAGGTCCTGTCATCGTACTGGCAGACGCTGCGCTTCTTCACCGAGTAATCGCAAACCTTCTCGATAATGAACTCAATCACGTCCCCGCATCATGCACGGTTTCCATAACACTTGCCGCAACCGAGGATGCTGCGACCCTGGTTTTGGAGGACGACGGCCCGGGATTTTCTTCGGAGATCGGACTGCAGGTGTTCAAGCAGAGAGTGAAAGGAAGAGACTCCAAGGGGCATGGCCTTGGGCTTGCATTTGTTGAAGCCGTAGTCCGCGCTCACGGAGGAAGTGTGACGGCATCGAACCGTCCAAACGGAGGGGCTTCGCTGTCGATCACTTGGCCTCGTGATATAGAAGAGAAGATCGATGCTTCTCACTCTCTGACACTAGTCAACGGGTAGGCACATTGCGAACCTTGCATAAATCAGTGCAGCAATGATTTAGTGGTGCCGCATAATCTTCCCTTCGGATGTGGACTAGCAGGACGCTCCAGGAGGGGCGGCGTGAAGAATCTTGCGGAAGCATCGCCATCCTGAAACTCCAAGCGAATTCAGAAAAAGCGTTCTCTCAAAAAAGATCGACGACAGGCGGAAATGTCAGCATGAGGCTCAGGCCCAGCAGCCCGAGAGCAATGACAGAGATGAGCCCCACGCCGACGGTCCTGTTTCGCCAACGCCATTCCAAAATCCCCCAAGCGACGAGCCAGATAAGGATGGCGGTCGTGGTGACGCCGGAGAGTGGACCAGTCGGCTTGTAGAAAATTAGACTGTTCTTGACCGCTTCCAACTTGTCGCCGGCGCAAGCCAGTACCGCAAGAGCGAAGGACCCGATGCCGGCGGAAAGAATGGCGGCAGCGCCGGAACCGTTTGTCAGGACCGAAGCATCTGGTGAAGCGGCGTTATTCAGCGGGTTCATTTTTCTTCTCCCTGAATCAGTTGAATCGTGGGTCCGCCCTGAACCGGCGCGTACTTGTTAATCATCGCTCCGAAGAAACCCGCGCTCCCCGCAGATACAAACGAGATCACCGCGAAGGAAAGCACCGCAGAGCGAAGCTGCTGATGATTCCTAAGGTCGCGGCCATACCGGATCAAGACGAACGTGACCATCGTGATTGAGATGGGAGCGAACCAGGCAACATGCTCCTTCCATTCCATGCCAAGGGAGTGCCAGCCCACAGTTGCGGGACTCGACATCAGCAAGCGTTGAGGGAAAATTGAAAGGTCGGTCGTCCCAGGCGGTGGCGTCGCGCGATACCAAGGATAGATAACATATGCTCCGGTAAGCACCGCGACCCATGCGAGGACACACATTGCACAGAGGTAAAACTTCAGAAAGCGTTCCTGGCCGGGAGTGGATTCAAGCGGCGCGGCCGAGGTGGTAAGGCGATAGATCTGCACCAGTGCTCCTGAACACGCCAGGAGATAAAGCGCACCGAATCCCAAGCCATGTACCAATGTCCAAAGAGCGCGTGCCGTAATTTCCATATGTCGTATCCTCCGTCTCTGGCGGACTTGAAGCTGGCCGGGTTCTGCAGGTCATTTAAATGCCGTGCCGCGCATCAGCCCTTGCATCCAGTTGTTTCGGGCCGAGTCCTTCTTGTCGTCATCTCTTGACTTGTCGTCTCTTCCGCCCCAGGTCCAATACATGCCTGCGTAGGCATAGTTCTCCGTCTGCCCGGCGATGGAATGGCCGTAGCAGAACAAGAACTGTTCATTGGGGTTGTGCTTGAGGTGGTAATAGCCGCCAACATCGATCATCGCCGAGCGTTCCGTTTGAGCGGCGGCAAAGCCTTCGCGCCCGTGTGCAAACAGTTCCGCGCCCAGTTCCCACCGCTCGTTCAGTTCCCGTTTCACCAGCCATCCGGTATACGGGAAATCTCGATAGTTGGCCTGCGGGACTACCTGGTAGCCTCCGCCGCCATCGAACAGCCATTTGCCATAGTTCTTTTGCAACCAGACGGGTAGCTTGTACCAAACCTTGCCTACGCCAAGTCCCTTGTCATAGCTTCCAGTCGGCATTTCAAACATGGTAAAGGTGCCGATTTGCGGAACGTGCTTGCTCTCCTTGATAATAGCGAGCTTTACGCCAAGTTCCATGTCCGTGAGACCGAATGCGCTCGGCCCGGTTCCTCCGGGCAGGTAAACAGGATTGTTTGACGGAAAGACGCCTCCCCAAGGCAGGATGGCGTGTAGTTGCACTCTGGGAATGGCCCCCCAGTTGAACTCGAAGGCTGGTCCAGTCGAGTCAATCTCAGCCGGTGTGCCATCCACGCCGCCAAAGATGTAGAACTCGTAGTGATGCAAGTCTACCGGTACCGGATCGTCGGTTTGATACGGAGGGCCCTGCGCCCACAGGCGTGAGCCGGCCAGCATCAGCAGAATTAACGGCATCAGTTTCAGGCAGTGACTCCACCCATTCATCGGCGTTTCAAGCCTCCATCGAATTAAGGTGTGCTAGAGCCAGCTTTATCGAATTTCGATATTACACTATCGGTATTCGATTCGGGTTGAATTGAAGGTATATTTGATCTGTGTCCAATCACCAGCGGGAACTCTTCTTCGGCCTGATCCGGATTCATGTACTCGTCCATGCGTCCCATGAACCCATTTTTGGGCAGGCGATGATGGAGGAGTTATCCCACCACGGATATCGCATCGGGCCGGGTACTCTTTACCCTCTTTTGCATGGCCTGGAGCGCGGCGGACTTTTGAAGTCTGTCCTCCAGAATGTTAGAGGGCACAGTCGACGGGTTTACAAGATCACGTCTGCCGGCAAGAAGGCTTTGGACAAAGCAAGAGTTAAGGTCGATGAACTGCACCAAGAGCTTCACGAGGAGAAACCTAGAGAGATTGCAAACCTTGTGAAGCGTGATTAGCGGGCGTTCAGAACTCGAATCTGAGAGAAAGTACTGAACGCGGCAACTAGATTGATTTCGTCAGTTCAACAGGCGCAGGGACTCACCGCTTCGACAAGAATGGGGAAGCGGAGCACCCTCAAGTGCGGATACCCTCTGTGGGGCGCAGCACGCCTTGTTCAATTTAGTTGCGTCAGCTTGCATCGCCTTATCATCGTTGAGCACGGACAGCGTTTCGCTGAGGATGCGCGCGGCTCCAGCGTGCTTCGGCGCTACGATGCTGTAATGCATCCATTTCCCCTCCCGACGAGCAGTGACGATACCGGCGCGCCGCAGATAAGCAAGATGCCGTGAAATCTTGGGCTGGCTTTGCCCGAGGATCTCGACGAAATAGCAAACGCAGACTTCCTTGCCGTTCACCAGGTTCAACAGCCTGAGACGGGTGCGATCGGCGAGCGCCGCAAACAGCAGCGCCAAATCGTAGCTCTTCGGGGAAATGCTCACACTTACATTATATACGCCTTGACAGATACGTCCAATCCCGAATACATTCGCCTTAGCGTATGCGAGGAGACGCCCTTATGGAATCGACGACAAGCGTTCAGGAACAGGTAAAGGAAAAGTACGGAAGTGCCGCCCGCGCCGTGGCGGAATCCGGCAGCGTGCAGACATGTTGCGATCGGGGACTTCGGTGTTGCGATCCGATCACCACAAACCTCTACAGTGCCGATCAAACGGGGTTTATTCCAGAGAAAGCCGTCCTGGCTTCGCTTGGATGCGGAAACCCGACCGCGCTAATCGATCTTCAACCTGGAGAGACCGTTCTCGATCTTGGCTCGGGCGGCGGCATCGATGTGCTGCTCTCGGTGAAGCGTGTCGGTCCAACCGGCAAAGCATACGGCCTGGACATGACGGACGATATGGTCGCGCTTGCCCGCGAAAACCAGAAGCAGGCGGGAGTAACGAATGTTGAGTTCCTGAAAGGCAAAATTGAGAATATTCCTCTGCCTGACAACTCTGTTGATGTCATCATCTCGAACTGCGTCATCAATCTCTCAGTCGACAAAGATCGCGTTCTCCGTGAAGCTTTCCGAGTGCTAAAGCCCGGCGGACGGTTCGCAGTCTCCGATGTGATAGTGCGCGGCAGCGTGCCGGAAGCTGTCCGCAAGAGCATGTTGCTCTGGGTGGGCTGTATCGCCGGCGCGCTCGAAGAGTGCGAGTACATTGCCAAGCTGACCGGCGCTGGATTCGAAGATGCAACGGTCGAGCCGACGCGCCTTTACAGCGTAGAGGATGCCCGGCAGTTCCTCACGGAGGCGGGCGTTGACGTGGACGCGATCGCTCCCCAGGTGAATAACAAGTTCTTCGGCGCTTTCGTCCGGGCAAACAAACCAAAAACCGCCTGCTGCCAACCTGGTTGCTGCGCACCTGCTGTCGCAGGAGCGAAGGAATAGAAATCATGGCCGATCATTACAACGTTCTGTTCCTCTGCACAGGCAACTCTGCGCGCTCGATCATGGCCGAAGCAATCCTGAACCACAGAGGTAAGGGCAAGTTTTCGGCTTACAGCGCCGGCAGTCATCCGACCGGACAGCCAAGACCGGAGGCACTTCAGCAGATCGAATCGGCCGCGCTCTCGACGGCCGGACTGCGCAGCAAGTCCTGGGACGAGTTCTCGGTTCCGGATGCGCCGAAGCTCGACTTCGTTTTTACTGTTTGCGACAACGCGGCAAAGGAGCAGTGTCCGTTCTGGCCGGGGCAGCCGATGACGGCGCACTGGGGTATTGCCGATCCCGCGGCGGTCAGAGGAACTCCAGAGGAGATTGCCCGCGCGTTCCGCGACGCTTTTGCTGTGCTTGATCGCAGGATCGGGTTATTCCTCTCGTTGCCTTTGGCAACGCTTGAGGACATGGCCATCAAGCGCGAAATCGACCGGATTGGTAATGCGTAGGAGCTAAAGTGACAAAGAGCCGGTTGTCTTTTCTGGATCGCTACCTCACGGGATGGATCTTCGCTGCCATGGTGTTCGGCGTCGCTCTTGGCTGGCTTGTTCCCGGAGTTGTGCCGTTCCTGAATCGTTTCAGCATCGGCACAACGTCGGTGCCTATCGCGGCAGGGCTGATTCTTATGATGTACCCACCGTTCACGCGAGTCCGCTACGAAGAACTCCACAAGGTTTTCCGCAACAAGCGCGTGCTGGGCCTGTCTCTAGTGCAGAACTGGCTCATTGGCCCAGTCCTCATGTTCGTGCTGGCCATCGTATTCCTGCGAGGGTATCCGGAGTACATGGCCGGGGTCATCATGATCGGGCTCGCGCGATGCATCGCCATGGTCATCGTATGGAACGAGTTGGCAAAGGGCAATACACAATATGCGGCCGGGCTCGTTGCATTCAACTCGCTGTTCCAGCTCTTCTTCTACTCGGTCTATGCCTGGGTGTTCATCACTGTTCTCCCCGGTTGGTTCGGTCTTCGCGGACCCCAGGTCAACGTCTCCATCGGTGAAATCGCAAAGAGTGTCTTCGTCTACCTGGGCATTCCCTTGATCGCCGGCTATCTGACGCGTACCGTTCTGACTCGGGCGAAGGGACGCGAATGGTACGACCGAAACTTCGTGCCGCGAGTCGCACCGATGACGCTGATCGCTCTGCTGTTCACCATCGCTGTAATGTTTTCTCTCAAAGGTAGCTATATCGTGCGTCTGCCCCTGGACGTTCTCAGGATCGCCATCCCGCTGCTGATCTACTTCGTGGTGATGTTCCTGGTGTCGTTTTACATGGGTCGGAGACTTGGCGCCGATTACTCGAAGACAACAACGCTCGCTTTTACATCTGCCTCAAACAACTTCGAACTGGCAATCGCTGTTGCCGTCTCGGTGTTCGGAATCAACTCCGGCGCGGCGTTTGCCGCAGTGATCGGTCCCTTGGTCGAAGTACCTGTAATGATCGCCTTGGTTAATTTGGCGCTGTTTTTCCAGCGCCGGTACTTTGAAACTGCGGAACCAAGCGAGGTTCTGTTCAACATGAAATGACACATTATCGCCAATGCGCGTTTCGAGCAACATGTGTTCTGGAAACTTGGTTTGCGTGGAGTCGTACCGTTCTGGAGGCCTCTTTAAAGGCTTCAGTCGATCCACTCCGATTCATCCCAGTCACTCGGCTTTTCATTTCCAGCCTTTTGTCGGGCAGACCCAGGGAATACATCTGCTTCTTGACCGGCTTCTTTGGCGGCTCATCCTGGGCTGTACTCGCTGCCTGTTGAGCGTTGGACGCTACCTGCTGCACGGCAACAGAACGTGGCGATACCGATACGGCTCGTTCGATGAATCGCGGTTGCTTTCCTATCGGCGCAACATAAGGAGAGCGTACACGAACGAAATAGTTCTCCTGCTTGATGTAGCCGTGCAATGGTTCCAGTCCTGCAATCTCCGAGACCATGACAGGCGGCTGAGTTGTGATCTCAAGGGTGTACTGATTTTTCCCTCCCATCAAGCCCGCACTGCGCGACTCTTTCAAACGCTCAAGTTCCACCTCGCCGATCGCATCGGAAACCCACACTGCCGAGTGCGGCTCGGAGGTCTTGAGGAATATCTTTGTCGCGGGCTGCGAGAGGATGACTTCGGCGTCCTTGCCATAACGCTTTTCAAGCTGGCTTCGGCCCTGGAATCCGAGCACAACCGGGTTGGCGGATTTGCGGCTCTCCGTGACGACAGTATGGAGCTGTGGCAGCTTGTTCAAACTGGCCAATTCATCCAGAACAAACCACACCGGCTTCGTCGGATTCACACAGGGCGCCAACATGCGGAGAATCAGCATATCAAGCCAAACGCTATGCAGCGGCAATAGCTTCTCACGGAAGGTCGGCCTGTAGATAAGAAAGACTCACTTATTGCGCTCGAATTCCCAGCGCGAAGTGGAGAACCGTTGCCGGTTGTCATCCTCCCTGGGCAACAGCTCGAAGCTGTCCGCAATCATGTTGAAACTGGAGATGATTCCGGCGCTCTGGGCAGGCGCGCTGGAATCGAGAAAAGCGGCATACGGAGTTCCTTGCACCATGCGTGCGATCTCCGCCGGATCGCTCATCCATTGCACAAGCTGCTGCGAGGTAGGCCGCCGGCACATTAGACGGGCGAAGATGCGCCGTGGCGCGTCGGTAAGGAATTCCTTTTCGTGGTGGCGGTCTCAACCGGTCGATACCTCATCGGCGATGTCCCAATAAGGGCACCGCGTGTCGAGTGGGTTGAGAATCAGATCGCCGCGCTCGGGCGAGTAGAACTCCGGCGTGAACTCCAGCGCCGGGTCGTAGACGATGGCCGTCTCTCCCCGCTGGGCAATCTGGCGGAGGATTTGCCGGATGGCCGAAGACTTGCCGCTGCCCGAGTCGCCCATTAATAGGATGTGGTTAGCTTCGAGATTGCGCCACATACGAAAAGTTGGGTGGCCCTACTGGGCAACTGCTTGCTGCACCAGTCGAGCAGGAAGTTCTGCCAGCGCAATTGCCAGCGAATGCCCTCGGGCTTCAGCTTCCAATTCCATCGCCAGGAGGACAGCAGTTACGGCCCTCGGGTGCGGCGTCCGTGCCGCTGTTCGTGTCGCGATCCGGTACCACCCAGCCACTCTTTCAATTGAAGCCCGCCCGCAATCAGAAACAGCATCAATACGAAGCCAATGAGAATCGGCTCCAGCATCAATGTCTAGTATCCGCGGCCGTCATAAATGTCCGCCTGCAAGTACTGCTCAAGCTGAGCCGAATCGACCTTAACGGGAGCGTGTTTCTCAATCCCGATCCAGCCATCCGCGATGGCGGCTGCGGAAAGCCGGACAGGCGGATAGGCGCTGTTTTCCGAGACTACATCGGGATTCGTTGCCAGGGCGTTTTCCCGCCCGGAAGCTGTCTTGTACACCCATTTAACTTCGGTCGTTGTACCGGGCTGCTTTGCCCGCTCCGTGCTCTCAAGGTAATTGAGCAAATAGTAGCGTTGCAGTCGAGGCATCTCCCATGCCAACCACGCAGCCAATGGGAATAGCGGAAAGCCGAAGATCACCGCCAGTACAGCGACGATCCACCACCGGAAACTACCTGTGAAACGCAGCGATCTCATGGAGTACCTTCTGGCGGTTTGGCCCCGGTTCCGGCCCGCAGTTTGGTCAGAAATTCGTCGGCCTTTTGCTGTTTAATGGAGTCGGCGTATGTCTGCATCTTGCGGAGGGATTCGTCCGTCAACGGCCCTTTGGAAGCTGCCGCGAACAGATTGAGTATGAGGACGCGAATCGCCATCAGTTTAGGTTTCGCATCCACGAATCAGACGCTGCCAGAAGTCCGAGAGTGAGAATCGAACAAAGGCTGAGACGTCGTTCGGATTTGCCAGCGCGGCTTGGTCATTCTTCTGTGAACGAGCGACAGCAAAAACACCCCCGAAAACGAACTGATGGGGCGTGAGGATTTGCCCGCATTCTGTTCGGTCAACTTGACCGTATTGCTCTGTATTGGTCGAGGTTTACCTCGTATCCAAAGGTCAGATCCTCTTCGAAGAGTGGCCGATTCGGCTAGTCCTGTTGGTGACGTTGGTAGGGCGGCATTGTCGCAGCTTGGTATCACGTCAAATAACCCACAGGCAAAGGTTCTGGAGTTTGGAGGAGATCAAAAAACATTGGGGACTTTTTGAGCGAGTCTCCTTCAAGATTGATAGCAATCAACCGCTGATTGGTCCTAATTAAACCTTGTGTTATCAGAATCAACCGCAATAGGCGGCAATTGGCCATAAGAGCGCCCTCGCAACTGTTAACCGAAGGGTTGTAGCTTCGAGTCCTACCTGAGGAGCCAATAAATCAATAAAATCAAGAAGATGCGCGGCAGCCAAATCGGCTGCAATTTTTCATTTTCATCGAGTGGCTGTTTTGGTGGCTGTTCGTTAGATCACCGCCAGAAAATAATTTTCTTTGCTAGAATCGAGAGCCCATGGCCACCCCACCCTCTTCTGCCAAGGCCTGATTGCGAAGACGACGTCCTTCAAAACTGGTAGGGTCAGAAGTTTCACGATCACCGCACACGTTCTGCTCAAGGCTGGGCATGAGGGCGCAAACCTGAAATCATTCAGCAACTGTCTGGAGAATGGATCCTCATGAGAAGCCGAGAACAATTGAGGCCAGATGCGTTCATCACGCGTCTCTCCTTTGATTCAGGCTGGCCGAACGCAACGGGCCCCATCACGTTTTAAAGTTCCCATTAGGTTATGCCGTTATCATCTTCGATACCGACCAACGCGTGATGAATTCCCCGAGCCGGTTCAGGGCGTCGGGAAATTTCTCGCCGACTGCTGCGAAGCCAAGGCGGAAATGCGAAGGCGCGTCGAAACAGTCTCCAGGCGCGAGCAGGACGCCCCGCTCTGCCGCGGCCTGGCAAAAGGCGCGGCTGTTTTCTCCGCTGAGCAGCCATGGAAAAGCGGTCATTCCACCTCGGGGAGAAATCCAACCAATAGTGTCGCGATGCTCGGACATAAAGGCGGTAAGCTGGCGAAGATTTTCAGTAGCGATTTGCTGCGTCTTTCCGAGCACAGTGTCACGATGGCGCATTGCGATCTCCGCCAGCATCTCTCCAGCGCTGTTGTTTGTAATGGAGAAATAGCAGCGCGCAGTCCAGTAGCGCTTGCGGCGCTCGGGGTCATTCTCGATCATCCATCCCGTCCGGATGCCGGATAGAGGGAAAGCCTTGGAGAAGTCATGGATGACAGTTGTGTGGGGCAGGCGAGCGGCCGAGCGTGTCGGTTGCCCATGGTAGATGGGATGGTAGACTTCGTCGCTGATGAGTTGAATTCTGCGAGAGGACGTGTGGTCATGCAGGATGTCCAGGTCCGCATTGCTTATGGTGGCGCCGGTGGGGTTGTGCGGAGTATTGATCAGGACCAGCTTTGTGTTTCGGTCGGTGAGTTTCTTGATCTCTTCTATATCGAAGGCAAACCCATTCTCCTTGCGAAAGGTGTAATAGCGGATCTCGATCCCAAGAGACTCGGGCAGCGCCGAGAAGGTTGCGAAGGCCGGCTGAGGCAGGATTACATTAGCGCCTGGCTCTGCCGCCATCCACATGAGAACCAGCAGTGCTTCAGAGGCGCCAGTAACGACCTGCACAGCGTCTACATCCACCCCTTGCATTTCGGCGATTGTGGCGCGCAGACCCTGTGCGCCTGCCGGGTGGCCGTAGACAAGCTTGTGATTAAAGAAGAGCTGGCGCTCCTCGTCGGTGGCGAGACTCAAGACTTCGTTTAAGGTCCATGACGGGCCGGTGCTTGCAGCCAGATTGAATTCGGTATGGTGTTCGTGGGCGTCCAGCCACATATCGAGTAGGAAGGGTTTCAATTGCATGTCGCACCTCAGAGAATTAGATCTGCCGACAGGTAGACCAGCCTCACAAAATTTACGGGTGACGGACTGGGTTGTCTTCGCGTCTTTCTCTCTCCCGATACAAAGTGAGGCACTGCAACTCGGATGTGCCGCCACGAAATTAGGACATCGACATCATCGTCTTCTGAATCGCTGCTCTGTGGGGGCAAACCGAACATGAGAATCTTATTATTGACAACAGGGCAATGCACGTTTCCAGGCTGGTAAAAGTAGGAAACGTGCATTGGTGATTTAGCATGCAGCATTCCTGCGACTTGGCCGCTCATAAGTCCTACTTCGGCTGGAGACCAAAGGGAGAAGTTAGCACGGTAAACCATGTGCGTGCTTGAATCCTCGGGGTTTCAGCGGGTGTCCGCTGCGCGGCCACCTGTTCTGGCACAGCTTCCTTCTGAGGGAGCAGCCGAGCTTACGCCGGGTCCTCGAGATGGCAGGGATCCCATTAGACGGCATTGCTCGCACCGCGCTGGGCGATGCGAGGAATACTGCGCGAGTCCATGCAGAGCTCATCAGGCGGATAAGCCAGGAACAAGCTGCCAGTGCCAGGGTCGTGGATTCTTCTGGTCCACCTTCTCTGCAACTTTGATAGGTGAGGAGCTCGGGAAACCCTTCAAAGGCCAAGGCGAAGCTGGTAGAGATGGGGTGGTGGAACAAATGCCGGAGAATCGCGTAGTTGGTTCAGTCGTTACCGTCAAGGAGCTTAGCAATGAAAAGTACGTCATCGGTAAGATTCTGCGCGGCGGCATGGGAGAGGTTTATCAGCTAATACCAGTCATGCCATTCGGCCCAACCTTTGCGTTAAAGACGTACCAACAAACAGCCACACGCGAGCAGTTTATTCGTGGAGTGGACCACTGGATCTCGCTTGGAAATCACGCGCATATCGCCCGCGCGCTGGTTTATTTGGAGTGGCAATCGCGACCGAGCATCATTGGAGAGTGGTACAAGCAAACCATAGACAACCCCACAGCTGAGAATTGGCCCACCGCTAAACTCATCCATTTTACGTTAGGGCTGCTCGATGGCTTGGAGTACGCGCATAGAGTTGGCGGCATCATTCATCAGGATGTAAAGCCCGCAAACATCCTTCTGGACACGGATGATCAGCCACGACTCACGGACTTTGGAATGGCAAGATTTGCGACTCGTGGGGAGAGTATCGACAAGCTGGAAGATATAAACGCATCGATGATGCACTCCGTAACATTAGGACCGGTCGGAGGGACACCGATGTACATGGCTCCAGAGCTGTTTGCAGGGCAGCTTCCGTCGGTCCAAACGGACATCTTTTCCCTTGGCGTCACGCTATATCAGATTGCTACCGGAGAGCATCCTTACTGCGGCCCGGAAACCCGCCACCGGTTACGGCCGGCATTAAGAATGCGGTCACTTGAGCTGTTTCTCCAGAAACGAGGGAACGATGTAGCGAGGCTTGTCTCCTTAATCACTGCAGCAGTGCAGATCGATCCCCAAATGCGGCCGAATTCTTATCGTGCGCTGTATCAGCTAATCGGTCAGGAAAATGCATCAGTTCAGGATGCTCATGGCGAAGGTATTCGAGATGTGATAACCAGAGCAAGCTTTCTCAGGGAAACTGGACGGACACAGGAATCTCTGGAACTGTTGGAGGCCGCGATTGCTGAGCGGCCTGCGAATCCCGAGCTGATGAACTCATTCGCGATTCTGCTTCTCAAACTAGACCAAAGGCAGAGGGCATACGCCATCTGGAACTCCGCAGCGGAGTGCCTGAGGCTAACAGATGGCCGGCACAATCGGTCGCTTTATCTTGATCCGGTAGTAACCTGGCGCACGAAACCGAAATCCGGCGGTGGACTACTTTTACTCCGCCGCAAAGCATCGCTCAAACGACGCTCTGTGCCTAGTTTTGCTCCGGCGCTCATAGCACAGCGTTTCACCACTTAGGGGTGACCGTTACACCGCTGCCGTCACATCAGTTCGCCGAAACTGACCGATTTGTCTTGCTTGAAATCATGCGGAGCTTGAGGCCGCATACGTTCGTACACTTCCAGAGAGAGATTTTCGACGGCCCGGGTCGGGCGGAGAGTATCAAGACTTAACCTCCGTCCCTTCGAGGTCTGCGACAACGTCGTTCAGGTAGCGCAAACTCGCTGCGACGCTCTCCAAAGGAGGAATCAAGGTCGCGCCAAACTTCACATCCTGTTCCACCACCATCCATCCCGAATACTTGTTCTTTTCAAGCACGCGAAGAAATCCAGGGAAGTCAATGGACCCTTTTCCGATCACAGTAAATGTGTTCGCCTCGACGGCTTCTTCGAAGTTGAGTTTCTTACGCCTGACCTCGTCCAGTACGGCCACATCGACATCCTTCAAATGAACGAATCGCAGGATATTCCGATACTTCTCAGCCTCTGCGATCGAGTCGCCACCTGCGTATGCGCAATGCCCGGTATCCAAGCACAATCCGATCCCCGAGGCCGAAGTAACGTCAAAGAAGCGCTCGGTCTCTTCTGGCGTTTCAACATATGTTGAGATGTGCGGATGAAATACCAGGTCCAGGCCAAACTCTTGTGTCACCGCTGCGGCTTCAGAGACCACCTTCGCCACCTGTTTCCACTGGTCGGCGTTAAGCCCCGCGCTGCCATCGGCAGGCACGCGTCCCGCGATCAAATCGCGTTCTGCAGACTGTGCATCGGCAAGCACCAGAAAAGGAGCTCCAACTGCTGCGAGCAAACTACCCACCTTCCGAATCTGCTCGACCACCAACTTGGCCGACGCAGGGTCGCTCAACGGCACGGGAACAAATGAGCCAAGCAGCGTCAATTGGCGTTTCCCTAATTCGCTCGCCAACAGTTGAGGCTCAGTCGGAAGAAACCCGTACGGTCCAAGCTCCGTGCCCGTGTAACCGGCAATTACCATCTCATCAAGCATCTGTTCGAAGCTCTGCTCCCACGACGGGCCGGGGAAGTCCAGCACTCCCCAGCTGTCAGGAGCGGAGGCGAACTTAAATCGGAATGAGAGTGGCGTCGGCAAAACTGAGGTCGATGAATCCAGGGCCATTGCATAAACTCCAAGTCGAAACGATTTGTGCCCGGCTCACAAAAAGCGAAAGCAGAGCTTTGGTCTAAGCGCTTATCAAACATGATGCCGTTCGCGGCCCAGGTCGTCAAGGCTACTGTGAAAATAAATCATTGCCAAGCTCTCGGTCGCAAACGTTAATGGCAACAATGCAGCAGCCAAACCCGATTCAACAGAAGACCGTTGACGACGGCCACCCTCTGCAAGCTCATGCACGCCTACAACTGCATTCTTGGGTGATGTAAAGGCGTTCAAATTCACTTGCACTAAGCGCTTATTACACCTTACAATTCTACCATCGAGTCGGGCCACCTGCTTCTAACGCGTGGAATCACAAGGAGAAACAAAAATGCTTAAGTTGGGAGTGGGCGTCCTCGGCGTCGGTGAAATGGGCAGCCGTCATGCTGAAAATATGCGGCGGCTGGTGCCGAACGCAAAGCTGATTGCGGTCGCAGACGTCAACATCGATCGCGCAAAGCAGATGGCTAACGATCTCGAGATCGAACACGCTTACGGAAGCTTCGATGCCATGTTGGAGAACAAAGACATCCAGGCTGTCGTTATCGCCACTCCAGATAAGTTCCATGCTGCCGCAGTTGAAAAGGCTGCAGCAGCAGGCGTCGACATTCTTTGCGAAAAACCATTGGCCTTGAATCGTGAGGATGCCGTATCAGCCCTGGATGCCGTGGCCAAAGCGGGAGTGCGGCTTCAGGTCGGCTTCATGCGCCGCTACGATCCAGCGCATGTTGTCGCCAAACAGCAGATAGAGGCAGGCGAAATCGGAGTGCCGGTTATCGTAAAGTCGATCGGTCGCGACAAAGACGCACCGCCGCTGGCCTACTACAAATCCAGAATGAACGGCATGCTGTTCTTCACCAGTTCCATCCACGACTTCGATTCGGCACGCTGGTTGATGAACGACGAAGTTTCGGAAGTGCAGTGCTTCACCACCAGCGCGATTCGTCCCGAACTCGAAGAATACGATGATGTGGTCGCCGCCACCGTAAATCTCCGTTTCCACAACGGCGCCATCGGCAACATCGAGTCCTATGCGCAATGTATGTATGGCTATGACGTGCGCACCGAAATCGTAGGTTCCAAAGGCTCCATCCTCATCGGAAATCTGCGTCAAAACTCGGCAACATTTCTCAAGCCACAAGGTGGATCAATCTCCTTGTCCGACCACTTCCTATCGCGCTTTGCCGACGCATATCTAACCGAGATGCGTGATTTCGTGAGCATGATCCTGGAAGATCGTGAGCCATTCGTGACCGGAATTGACGGGCTGCGTGCAGTAGAAATAGCGGCCGCGGCACAAAAGTCGTATCTCGAGAAATCTTCTTCCGTGCTGATCGCTCACTGACTCCCCGCTACTCAGGCAAAGTTCTTGTCCCCTGTACCTTGAATGTTTCCGTCAAGGTACGCAAGCCCGTATTCGGCTGCCCTCCGCCTACGCTCACCCTGAAACTCCCCGGAGGCACGATCCGTTCTCCCACCTCGTTCACCAGGCTCAAGTCGCGGCTATTCAAATCAAAATGTAGATGACGCGTCTCTCCAGCACTCAGATGTACTCTCGTCATTCCGCGCAGTGCAAGGCGCGGTGCACCGGACATGCTCGGAAAGCTCAAGTAAACCTGCGCCACTTCATTCCCGTCCCGTGCACTCGTGTTGCGTACATCCACGTCGACGCCCAGGCTTTCACCTGCCTCAATCCCATATGAAGAAAGCTTCAGGTTGTCATATTCAAAGCTTGAATAACTTAGTCCAAATCCAAAGCGATACAGCGGTTCGCCGGCAAAATAGCGGTAAGTTCTGTTCTTCATCGAATACTCTTCAAAGGCAGGCAGTTGCTCGATGCCCTTATAAAAAGTTACAGGTAAGCGGCCCGCCGGATTATTCGTTCCCGAAAGCGTTTCCGCTATCGCCGTGCCACCTTCTTCCCCCGAATACCACGCGTCGACAATCGCGTTCGCATGTTCCTGTGCCCATTTAACAGCCAACGCACTCCCATTCATCAGCACGACGACCAATGGTTTGCCTGTGGCATGAATCGCCTCCAGTAGTTCCTCTTCCTCCTGGGGTAGATCAAGCGTGGTTCGGTCTCCTCCCTTGAATCCCGGCCGGCTAACCCGCAGCTCCTCGCCCTCCAACTGAGAGGTGATGCCAACCACCGCAATGACGACATCGGCCCGGCGAGCCGCCGCGACGGCCTTTGCCAGCGGATTGTCGAGCAAGCGCGCCCAGAGCAGCGTAGCGCCTAAATCATCCTGAACGGCACATTCCAGCTTGAACGAGTAGCGATGCCCCTGTTCCAGGTCCACGGTTGCAACGCGATCTCCATCGATATGTGCTTTCGAATTGTCAATAATCACCCTCCCATCAAGCCATAGGCGATTGGTATAACCGGTCGCTTCCAGCTGATACTGCCCTGAACTCTCAGGTGTCAGAAATCCGCTCCATCGCACCGAATACTCTTTCAATCCAGCCGGCTGAACAAGTGACTCCTTTCCCGCCGGTAGTGAATCCAGATCCGCACGATTGTCTCTGCGCGCTAACACCGGCTTACCTTGGAATTCCTCGTTGCTGAAGTACTCGGCATCAAGCCCCGCATTGCCCGCCGCAGTCGTAAACACCGAGGCAGGGACAAGAGTCTCTTCCCCCATGAAGTTGACTCCGGTCTCGTAAGCGACGTTGGCCGCGCCAAACTCCTTACGAATCCCGTCAATTGCCGTCACCACGCTCGATGGAGTTCCGTTGTAATTCCCCTTCAGCACGCGAACCGAGTTCGCCAGCGATCCAACCACCAGTACTCGTTTATTCGCCTTCGCCAGCGGCAAAACCCCATCGTTCTTCAGCAACACCATCGACTCTTCGGAAGAGCGCAGCGCCAGCTTTCTGTGCGCGTCGCTATCGACATCTTTCTCCGCAAGTTGCGTGTACTGCACCTGTTCCGGCGTGTCGAACTCACCCAGCCGGAAACGTGCCGCCAGTAGCCGGCCCACCGCAACATCGATGTCGTTCGTTGTGATTAGCTTCGCTTTCAATGCATCCATGTACTTGGTGTAATCGGAACTGTCCAAAGCCGGAGCGTAAGAGTCAACACACTCATTCTCCACTCCGGCCTTGAGCGAAAGCGCAGCGGCCTCAGCAATAGTTTTGGTGAAATGATGTTGGCTGAGAATCTCGTCTATCGCATCGCAATCAGACACCACGTACCCCTGAAATCCCCACGCTGTGCGTAGCAAATCATGCAGCAGATAAGCGTTGGCACAGGCCGGAATCCCGTTGACGCTATTGTAAGAGCACATTACCGATCCCGCTTTGCCTTCCACAACAGCAGCCCGGAACGCAGGCAGATACGTATCCTGCAAATCATGCTTCGAAACCGCAACATCGATCGTGTGCCGTACCGGTTCCGGTCCGCTGTGCACCGCGAAATGCTTGGGGGTCGCGATCGCCCGATAGAATCTGGGGTCGTCGCCTTGCATGCCAGTCACATAAGCGACCGCCATGCGAGCTGTAAGGAAAGGGTCTTCGCCGTAAGTTTCCTGGCCACGGCCCCATCGTGGGTCGCGAAAGATGTTGACATTGGGAGCCCAGAAATCAAGCCCTTCCAGCATGTCTCGTCTGCCCGCCCGCACAGCGATGTTATGCTTCGCCCTTCCCTCCGTCCCGATTGCCGCAGCCACATCGTGAACCAGAGGCGCATCGAAAGTTGCCGCCAGCCCAATCGGCTCCGGGAATACCGTCGCAATACCCGGACCCGCTACACCGTGCAGTGCCTCGCTCCACCAGTCATAGGCCGGGACATGCAATCGCGGTACGGCTCGCGATTGATTCACCAACTGCGATACCTTCTCTTTGAGTGTCATCCCCGCCACGAGTTCATCCACGCGTGATTGGATAGATCGCGTTGAACCGAGAACATTGTGCGCGTCTGTCTGCTGTGTCTGGGCAACGCATGGTTGTAAATCACTAAGCAGGACAATCGAAACCAGCATCAGACACGTCAGTAAAAGTCGGCTTAAACGAACGCCGACCTTGCTTAATCCCAAGGCGGACGCGCGATCTATCTGTTGTCCTGCCTTCTTGCTGCCTGCTGCGCGAATGCGACGCCGCACGGCCAAACGCCGCCGTAACCGATAGCCGCGAAATTGCTTGACTGCCTGAACCATAGTCGGCATTATAGACAAATATAAGCGCTTAGCAAGAATCATCTTTCATCACATTTTCGGGCGTTTTCAGGGAGTATTCCTTCGCATGCTACGCAGCCGATTCCTTGTCGTCGCCGTGCTGTCGAGTTACTGGTGTATCGCCGCGTACGGCGGTGCTCAGTCGCCCGGCAAGTCGTCTGACAGTCATGGACACCCCTGGTGGAGGCATGCAGTCTTCTACGAGATCTACCCCCGGAGTTTCGCTGACAGCAACAACGACGGCACCGGAGACCTTCCAGGAATCACATCGAAATTAGACTATCTGCAGCGCCTCGGAGTAGACGCGATCTGGATTACGCCATGCTATCCGTCCCCGCAGATTGACTTCGGCTACGACGTCTCCAACTTTGAAGACATCGACCCCATGTATGGAACGCTTGCCGACTTCGATCGCTTGCAACGAGAGGCCAGCCATCGTGGAATCCGCCTCATCATGGACTTCGTGATCAACCATACTTCCGATCAAAACCCATGGTTCATAGACTCTGCATCCTCGAGAACAAGCCTCCATCGGGACTGGTACATATGGCGCGATGGCAAAGTCGACGGCCAGCCTCCAAATAATTGGCGCTCCGATTTTGGCGGCCCCGCCTGGAAGCTTCGCCCGGAAACGGGGCAGTACTACTATCACAATTTCGCTCCGCAGCAACCCGACCTCAATTGGCGTAATCCCGAAGTTGCCTCCGCCATGTTCGACGTCACCCGCTTCTGGTACAAGCGTGGCGTAGCAGGCCTACGGCTTGATGCCGTGGACTATCTCTTTGAAGATCCCGCCTTGCACGACAACCCGATCGTCGCCGGCAACAATGAGCGTGGCGAGCCCAATATGCTCGACACCTACAACAGCAAGCTTCCTGAGATTCATGATCTGATGCGCAGGCTGAGAGCTGTCGCCGATCAATCTAACGCCGTCTTGGTAGGAGAAACGTATACCGACGATGCAAAACAATTGAAAGCATATTACGGAGAGCACGAAGACGAGATTCAACTGCCGATGAACTTCGTCTTCTGCACCATAGACAAGCTCTCCGTCGCAGACTTTCGTAAGCAGGTCGCGGCAGCCGAGTCCACGGGCGAGTGGCCGGTGTACGTCATCAGCAACCATGACATGCCGCGATCGTCAGTGCGATACGGAGATGGCTTGCACAATGACCAGATAGCCAAGCTGATGGCAGCCATGTATCTCACGCTTCGCGGCACACCGGTGCTCTACTACGGTGAGGAACTGGGTATGGAAAACAATGACCCCGTACGCCTAGAAGACGTGAAAGATCCTGCAGGCAAGATGGGCGGTTGGCCCACTGTCAAGGGCCGGGACGGCGAGCGAACCCCCATGCAATGGGACAGTTCTCCCAACGCGGGCTTCACTCAAGGCAAGCCCTGGCTGCCCATTCCACCCAGCCACCTAACCCACAACGTTGCCACCGAATCCAAAGATCCAAACTCGATCCTCAACCTGTATCGAAACCTGCTCTCTCTGCGCCACAAAGACGCCGCCCTCTTAGAGGGGGATTACGTCGCACTCAACTCGGCTGACACCAGCACCTTCTCCTATCTTCGGCACTACGCTAACGAGACTGTGCTGGTCGTTTTGAATATGTCTGGCACAGCTCATACCGTCGACATTAATCTCGAGCAACAAGGACTATCGAGAGCACACCTTCATACGCTTCTGTCCGACATCGCCGCCCAGCCCCATCCAACTTCAAGATCCGGAGCGGACCTGCAAATTACGATGGACCCATTCACGTTTTACATCGCGAGGCTCGACAACTGAGCTCTATCCTTGACAACTGTCAATCTTATACATTTTGAGGAAAATACGTGTTCAAGCAGTCAGATTCGCGGCGCAGCTTCATCAGGCAAGCGGCAGTGTTAACCGGTGTCGCCGTCGGCGCGGCAGAGAGCGCGTGGTCAGCCGAAAGTGCAGGCTCAACCAACCAGGAGCATAGCTTCAACGTGTTCGCATTTGGCGCCAGGGGTGACGGAAAAACCCTCGACACCGCCGCCATCAACCGTGCTATTGACGCGGCTGCGGCCGCGGGTGGTGGAAAGGTAATCTTTCCCGCTGGCACATTTCTTTCCTATTCCATCCATTTGAAAAGTCATGTCTCTCTTGTGTTATCCGACGGTTCCGTGCTGCTCGCCGCGGACACGCTCCAATCCGGCGTCGCCGCCTACGATTTGGCAGAACCCAATGAGCAATGGGATAAATACCAAGACTATGGCCATAGCCATTTTCATAACAGCCTCATCTGGGGCGAAAATCTCAACAACATCTCTATTTACGGCCCTGGGTTGATCTGGGGCAAAGGTCTCAGCAGAGGAGAAGGCATTGGTCCGGTCGCCGAACAGCCCGGTGTCGCGAACAAAGCCATATCGCTGAAGAATTGCCATAACGTACTGCTCCGCGACTTTTCGATTCTCCACGGCGGCCATTTCGCTATTCTCGCTACGGGAGTCGATAACCTCACCATCGACAATCTGCTCATCGATACGCAGCGAGATGGAATGGATATCGACTGCTGTCGTAACGTCCACATCTCCAATTGCAGTGTCAACTCTCCATGGGACGATGCCATTTGTCTCAAGAGTTCCTTCGCACTCGGATACCCGCGCTCAACCGAAATGGTCACCATCACCAATTGCTATGTCACCGGCATCTACGAGGAAGGCAGCCTGCTGGACGGCACTTACAAGAAATTCCCCGACAGCGCCGATGTAGACCGAAACGGTCGCATCAAGCTCGGCACCGAATCCAACGGCGGCTTCAAGAATATCGCCATCTCCAACTGCGTCTTCGACGGCTGCTTCGGGCTCGCCCTCATCTCGGTCGACGGAGCAGCCATCGAAGATGTCACAGTCTCAAACCTCGCCATGCGCAATATCATCGGCGCGCCGCTCTTTGTGCGGCTAGGCTCAAGAATGCGGGCGCCAGCAGGCACGCCGGTTGGAACAATCCGCAGGGTCAGCGTCAGTGGGATCGTATGTTCAGAGACGAACTCGCAGGCATCCTCCCTTCTCATCGGTGTGCCAGGCCATCCCCTTGAGGATATCCAGCTGGCCAACTTTGTCGTCATGCATCCCGGCGCTGGAACGCTGAAGGATTCGACGATAGAACTCGCTGAGAAGGAAGAAGAGTATCCGGAACCGACGATGTTCGGAACCACGCCAGCGCATGGCTTTTTCATTCGTCACGCGAAAGGAGTGGAGATGAATCAGATCAAGATCAAGGTCAATCAACCGGAAGGCCGCCCTTGCTTCATCCTTAACGATGTGGAAGATGTGACCTTCACGCAGATGAAGCTTCCGCGCGATGGCAGTTCGCCGGCCATTCGTCTGGAGAACGTAAGAGACTTCTCCATCATGCAAAGCAAGCCGATTCTCGACACTGCCATCAGTCACACCGATCATCAACAACTCTGATTCCTACTTGGCACTCACCCCAGTAATCTTACGCCGCCGCTCAATCTTCGTCGGCGCGGCGATAGCTTCCAGTCGGTCTACATCAAAATACTTGTAGAGGTCCTGGCAAAAGAGTTCCGGCGCGGTGCGAAAGAGCAACGGTCCTTCCATCAAGAATGAAAGACTATCCATTGCATCGATGCTGACAACTACGTTGAACATATCTGGCTCAATCGCTGCTGCCACCAGGGCGACCATCTGGCTGCGTATCCCCTGTGTCTCCATACGCAGATGACGCTGTCCCGTCGTGCTTCTAAGCCATTCCGCGGCAGCCAGTAACTGTCCCACTTCGATCCCGAGAGGACGATCTCCGTCGGCCGTCAGCATCATCGCCCAGGCTGCCGGATCATCCTCCTGTGGCATCATTGCGCCATTCAAAACAGTGTCCAACGCCAACACCTGCTCTCCTCGGTCCACGCGTTCCGTCACTGTCTTGCCGGAGGCCTTGTAGCCACCGTCATTCAGCACAATCGTAGCTGGAGCATAAGGCGACGTAGAGGTTGCCGCCAGCCAGATTGCACTTGCGCTTAGCTCATTGCTGAAATCGAAACGGTATGCCAAAGTCTGCAGACCCAGGTGCTTCGTATTGGCCATCCTCCACGCATGGTCGACCGAAACCTTCTTGAAATGAAGCACTGATGCAAGCTGTTCTTTCTGAGACTTGACCCACGCGGCCCGCTCACTAGCCGCAGAAGGAGCCTCGGCCCGGACAATATCTCCGGCTAGTTTCCGCGCCTGTCCAGCGATCGTCAGTTCTCCGGCAGGCAGGCCGGCTGCGAGTTCCTCGGGTGCCCGAATCTCACCATCGCTGGGTATTTCATTGGGAGTGAGTGGCAGTCCGAAGTTACGCGTGAAAAACGCATATGCCTGTTCCCGGTTATCGAGCTGATAGTTATGGGTTCCGGGATCGCGGTTCTCGTGCCAGGCAAGTGCACTTTCGTCGCCCATGAGCTTGAAAAACGGCTTGATCTGCTCGTAAATGTAAGGCTTCACCAACTCAGCTCTGAAGCAGCAGTCGTCCTCTCCGTTGTGCACCAGCAGCGTCGGTCGCGGCGCCCGCATTGCCACCAGGAACGGATAGTCCTCGTTGGCTGTAAGATCCGTTGCGCTCTCTTCAACCTCGTTGGTATCGCCTGGTCGAATCAGGTTGGACTCCTGCGAGCCAAACCCAGCCACCTCCACCGAGACCGCAACTCGTTCGTCCAGAGCACTCAATAAAGTCGTCTGCCATCCGCCGCCGGAAAGCCCGGTTACTCCCAGTCGTTTTGCATCCACCGTCTTCAGTGAAGCCAGATAGTCCAATCCACGCCGCATGGAAAGATAAAATAGTCCAACAGCACTCGTGCCCGCCAGGTCAAGCCGCGCCGTCTCATCATGATCGTTCTCAGGTTGCGCCAACTCGCCAAATCCCATCCAACTCAAGCTGAGTGCATACATACCACGTTTGGCAAAATTGATACAGCGCTTCTGTTCATACTCTGCCGCGTGGCCCATGTGCTCATGGCCAATCACATTCAGAATGCCAGGCGCCGGTGCGTCAAGCTTTTCAGGCTCGTAAAGAATAGCCGTCGAAAAAAATCCCGGCACGATCTCATAACGAAACTTCCTCAAGCGATAGCCAAATCCCGTGTCGATCACCCCCACTTGTTCAAAGCGAGTTGGCGCCTCAACCCATTCCCTGGGCCAGCCGTGATAGATGATGTCGTTGAGAATATGTGTGCGTAGTGTGCGTTGCTCTTCCCTCCACTCGGCAGCAGTCGACGGTAGCTTCGCCTTGGGAATGCGCTTCATTAGGTAATGCTGAATCTGGTATGCCGTCACCGCCGGGGTCTGAACAGGCGCCTGGAGCGCAGCCTCTACAGGAGTCGGATCATCCGCTACGGCATTACCTGAGTAGATAGCAAGAATACCTGCACAGAGTAGAGGGCCTGCTTTCCGCATGATCATCTGCACCCACCTGTCCACGTGTATGACCTCTTCAATGCTCCCGTTGTCAATGCTCCCGTTCATAGCCGTTCCACCACGGCTGATTCCACAGGCAGGTCGACCGCGAACGGCCAATGGCTGTGACGCTTGGCAAGAAAAAGGAAAAGCGCCGTTCCCGTGCCAATCACGCCGACGACATACAGCATGTAAAGCCACCCCTGTGGATCGATGGCCTGCACTGAGAAAATTGCCAGCCAGCACACCATCGCAAATAGTGCAGGAAGCGGATAGAGCCACATCCGAAAAGGTCGCCGCGCCTCCGGGTGCTGCTTCCGCAACAACAACAACCCCACAATTTGCGCCACGAACATCACCAAAATGCGCACAAGCACCAGTGCCGTGATGATCTGAACCAGGTCAAAAAGACTTGCAATCGTCGACAGCGCACCCACCAGTAACAACGATCGATGTGGGAAGTCTTTCTTGGCGTGCGTCTTGGCAAAGAATTTAAAGAATGTACCGTCCAGGGCTGCAGCATAAGGAATGCGCGAATAGCCAAGCATCATCGAGTAGGTAGACGCAAAGGCAGTGATGAGGATCATGATTGTCATCACCGTTGACGCCCAGGCCCCGCCGATAAGCCCCATAAACACAGAGCCAACGGCGTTGTACATCACGGTGTCTGGTCGGATCATCTCTCGCCAAGGCAAAACCCCGGTAAACGCCGCCGAGACACCGAAGTCGAGAAGCAACACCACGACGATCGAAAGAAGAATCGCCCGAGGAATCACGCGCTCCGGCCGCTTCACCTCGTCGGCAAGATGACAGATGTTGTAATAGCCGAGATAGTTAAACATCACCAGCATCGTCCCATTTCCCAGGCCCAGGAGGAGCGCCAGGCTCGGACTAAACGCATTCGGTGGGAAATCGAAGAGCAGCGCCTTTTGTGAATGCAGAACGCCCTCGGTGATGACCCACCCACTTGTAATCAGCAGGCCTATCCACAGCACCATCATGATGCGCGTAATGTCGCGAGTCTTGCGATAGAGCAGGATGATCGCAGCCGTCGAAAAACTGGCCGCCAGGAAGCGAATCGCCCACGGATGAGCCGTCAGATCTTTAAATAGAAAACTGGTGTAGGCCGCCATTCCGACCGTGCTCGTAGCGATTTCCAGCGTTCCACTAAAGAGGAACTGCCAGACAAATAGCCAACCCATCAACCGTCCCAACCCGTCGCGTCCAAAGCATTCACGAAGGTAGTTGTAGGTGCCGCCCGATGCAGGGAATGTCGTCCCCAGCTCAGCAAAGACAAGTCCGTCGGCGATTGCAATGACCGCCCCGAGTAGCCAGCATACGAGAGCCTGGGGTCCGCCCATCGTGGCTAAAATCGCCGGAACAGTAATGAAGGGGCCCGTACCCACCATGTTCGACATGTTGATCGAAATTGCGTCCAGCATCCCGAATTTTTTCGAGAGATGCGGCCGGACGGTTTGATCAGGCAAATTCATTTGATTACGAGTTGAGCTTCAATCTAAACGATTCCGGGCGGCGTGTCAGCAAATTTCTAAGCACTTATTACTTGCGCACTTGTCGACTCGCCGTTGAGTCTCGGATCGTCAATCGCAACACGCCATGTGCCCAGACGCAATGATGACTGGCCCACTGTGACCTCTGCCACGTATGACTCAAATGCGACCGCCCAGTCTGCGAAAGTGTGAATAAAAAACTAGGAAACTCCACAAATCTATGCTAACTTCTAACCGGTTAGCAAAAATCTTAGTCGCTATCTCGTATCATTCTCCGGAGTCAAGAAATGCTGGCAGATGCAAACGTGGTACGCTCCAACGTTTTAAGACCAGACCAAGCCGGAGAACTCGTCAGATTCACACGTGAGCAGGCAGGATGGAATTGGATGAGCTTCGCCGTTCATAGGCTTCTGCCTGGCCAGAAGATAGAGTTGATGACGGACGGCGAAGAGTTGGTTTTAGTCATCCTGGGCGGCCGCTGCCTGGCGGATTGGGGTCAACAGGAGCAGCTAATTGGCAAACGCGGCAATGTCTTCGATGGACTTCCATATGCACTCTACCTGCCGACAGCAAACCATGTCCGCATGACGGCGGAAACGGTTTGTGAAATCGCAGAATGCAGGGCGCCGTCGCATGCGCGATTGGAGCCTCGCCTCGTCGCTCCACCGGACGTTTTCAGCGCTCTCCGCGGCGGGGAGAATGCATCGCGACAGGTGCTGGACGTCCTTGGCAGTGATTTCCCTGCGGATAAATTAGTCGTGTTTGAGGTCTACACTCCAGGCGGCAACTGGTCGAGCTATCCCCCCCACAAGCACGACGTCGACAATCCCCCGCTCGAGGTCGACCTCGATGAAATCTACTATTATCGAATGAAAGATCCTCAGGGCTACGCCTTGCAAAATCTGTACAACCATCAGCCGTCCCCCCGGGATGAAGTAATCAAAGTCCACGATGGCGACACAGTGCTGGTCCGCGATGGATATCATCCCGTGGTCGCCGGTCCGGGATACGATACGTATTACCTGAATTTCCTCGCTGGCAGTTCTCGCGCGATGGCGGTTACGGATGACCCTGACCATGTCTGGCTGCGATCGACCTGGAAGCAGCCGGACGTTCGCCTGCCGCTGGTCCGCGACTAACACGTGATGAAGAAGACATGCGAGATGGGGGGAGCAGTGGCAAAGCGTCTAACAACGGCTCAGGCCATCGTGCAGTTCTTAGAATGTCAGTATGCCTCCCGCGATGGCGAAGAGCATCGGTTTTTCGAAGGCTGCTTCGGCATCTTCGGCCATGGCAATATCGCTGGCATGGGCCAGGCGCTGGAGCAAACTCGTTCTTTCCCGTACTATCTGGCCCGCAGCGAGCAGGCCATGGTTCATACAGCAACCGCTTTCGCCAAGATGAGCAATCGCCTGCGCACCCTGGCTTGCACCACCTCCATTGGTCCCGGTGCAACCAACATGATTACTGGGGCGGCCGTCGCCACCGTCAATCGGCTTCCTGTTTTGCTTCTTCCCGGCGACATCTTCGCCAGTCGAAACGCGGTTCCGGTATTGCAGCAACTCGAGTCTTCCAGCACTCAAGACGTCTCGGTCAACGACTGTTTCCGCCCCGTCGCCCGATACTGGGATCGTATCCAGCGTCCCGAACAGATATTCGCCGCAATGACCGAAGCCATGCGCGTGCTGACCTCGCCGGCCGATACCGGCGCTGTTGTCATCAGCCTCCCGCAGGATGTGCAGGCCGAGGCCTTCTCCTGTCCGGATGAGTTCCTCCATAAGCGCGTCTGGTTCATCCCTCGCCAGCGGTGCGACCGTGACCTTTTGCAAAAAGCCGCAGCCTGGATCAGGCAGTCAACCAAGCCACTGATCGTCGCCGGCGGCGGCGTCATCTTCTCCGCGGCTACAGAAGCGCTGTCAAAGTTCGCGTCGCAGTTCAAAATCCCCGTCGTCGAAACCCAGGCGGGTAAAGGCTCTTTGCCCTTCGATCACCCGCAGGCCCTTGGTGCCGCGGGCGTCACCGGTACTCCAGGCTCCATTCGCGCCGCTGAGGAGGCAGATCTGGTCCTCGGCATCGGCACGCGCTACAGCGACTTCACCACTGCATCACGAACCGGGTTCCAAAACCCCGGCGTACGCTTCATCAACATCAATGTCGCGGAACTCGACGCCTTCAAGCATTCAGCTCTGCCCCTTGTCGGAGACGCACGCGTAATACTCGAGGAGTTACAGCAGGCTCTCAGCAACTATCAGGCTGAGTCCGCTTACCAGGCCACCACGACCCGGCTTCGGGCAGTGTGGGAGCAGGAAGTCGACCGCATCTACCACCTCCAGCATGGGCCGCCGATTAGCCAGGGTGAGGTCATCGGAGTAGTGAATGACCTGTCGGGTCCCAGGGACGTCGTGCTATGCGCAGCCGGCAGCCTTCCGGGAGACTTGCATAAGCTCTGGCGCACACGCGACCCCAAAGGCTACCACCTCGAATACGGTTTCTCCTGCATGGGATATGAAATTGCCGGTGGTCTTGGTGTGAAGATGGCTGCGCCCGATCGCGAAGTGTACGTCATGGTGGGCGACGCCTCTTACCTCATGTTGGCCCAGGAAATCACGACCTCAGTGCAAGAGGGCTATAAGCTCAACATTATCTTGATTGACAATCACGGCTTCTCCAGCATCGGAGCATTGAGCCGCTCCTGCGGCAATGAAGGCATGGGCACCGAGTACCGTTACCGCAAAGAGGGGAGTCTGAGTGGGCCAGTCGTCTCCGTTGACTTTGTCGCCAACGCAATTAGCCTGGGGGCGCACGCGTGCAAGGTTTCTACTCGCGAGCAATTGCGCGAAGCGGTCCAAGCTATGCACCACCACGATCGTACTTCGGTCGTTGTCGTTGAGACAGACTACGGCCAGCACGTTCCCGGCTATGGCTCTTGGTGGGATGTACCCATCGCGGAGGTCTCTGAGGTGAAGTCCGTCCAGTCAGCCTACGAGAAATATGCGCAGGCGAAGCAAAAAGAGAGACACTTTCTGTAACTTCCGGCGCGGCCCGAGAATGCAAAATCTATGAATTCGCAGGCTCGCCCTGGAGTCGTTGCGCGCACATGCCGCCGAGCTCCGCAGTCAGGCCGCCGACTATCGCCATCGAGCCGCCGATCTGGTGCGTGGCGCAGTCAATCGCCAGGAGGCTGAGTTCGCTTTGAACACGGGAAACCAGCTCCTGCAGCGTGGCCAGATTGCCGATGCTCGCTTTAAGGCGGCCGTCAACGCTGATCCCACCTTTGCGCAAACCCACAGCCGGCTCGCTCACGCATGCTCCATAAGCTACGCTATTTAGCCGACATCAGGGTTGGGAAGCATCTGATCGCGTACCAGGCTGTTGAGGTCAGCGCACGCAGCAATGAACTGTCGCAGTGTTCGCCGTGTCGGTCCGAATTGGTCGAAATCTTCAACCGCGAGTCCGCCCTCCATATAGGCGCGTTGAAAGTCCGGTAGATACTTGCTGAGCGTATCAACAATTTTCGTATCGACTGGGCAATCGATCCGCGGAGCTACCTCTATGTCGCTCGCATTGAATCGAACCTGCCAGCTATGGGGAGGCGATATCACAACATCCCCTCCGATGAACTCGCTCCAATGCATATGATTTCGGAACGCAGCAGACAGCAGTCGAATCCTGTACCCGCGCTCGCGAAAAAGCTGGTAGGTCTTCTTGAAGACCGTAACACCCGCCCACTCCAGGTACCCCGGGTCGATTGAAATTCCTTCCCGCTCTGCCAGAATCTTTAACCAATCATCCAGCCTGCCGACCATGATGGTGCAAACCGGCCCCATCTCATCGATCGGATATCCTGCCATGCTTCTACGCTGCAATCCGCGCTCCACTGCCTCCGCAACGGCAACACACTGCGGCAACGTGAAACACACGGTCGCATTGATGCTGATGCCTCGGTAAGTGGCCTCTTCAACCGCAACAATCCCGGCTTTGGTCGCGGGAATCTTGACAATGATATTTTCTGCTAATCGGCTAAACTCCTCAGCCTGTCGCACCATCGCATCGCTGTCCCGATACAGTCGCGGATCCGTCTGGATGGATAGCCGTCCATTGCGTCCTTTGTGCGAGTGAAAAATGGGCATCAGCAGCGCCGCAGCATTCACCGACATCTCTCGCACGATCTTCCACCCTATTTCATCTTCCGTGGCCGTCGTATGCGTCTCGATCAGAGACCTGATTCTGCCCTGCCATGAGCCGATCTCCTTCTTCAAGACACCTACAACGATCACAGGATTGCAAGTCGCACCCACAGCCCCATTCTCGATTGAATAAGTCAGCTCCTCAATCGACGCGGAGTCATTCCAAAGACAGGTCGGGGTCTCGCAGGTCATCCTGTACAAGGGACTTCTCAAGGCAGCTTCAGACGCAGCACCAGACATTCGTTCTCCTATGCTTTCGTTAAGGGCAGCAGCTCTCTTAAGCACAATCCGCAGGGATAGTGTGCCACTTCAGCCCGGTGCGGCGCCGTGCCATTCGTACGGCTACCCGCCCTTCATCTGCCAAATTAAACACCCGAAAATCGGGATTTGTCAAAGCGCTTAGACAGAAGCCAGATCCTCGACACCTGCAAGTTGCTTTCTAGAGGTGCGGTCTACGCGCCTTTCAACTAAGTTGTTACTCTGGATCAGTCCTTGTTCGTGCTAGCCAGTGCGTTTGCGCGCGCAAGGCTGCGAGTGCGCAACCCAAATCCGCACGATTCCCTGACATAAATCTGTGGCATGATCTTGTGGGTAACCGCCTTCATGGTCTTCCCATCGATTCGATCAAGCAGCAGTTCTGTTGCGGCGCACCCAACTTCGTACTTTGGCAGTTCCACAGCGGTCAGTGGCGGATTGAACAGTTGCAGCCAAGGATAATCATCGAGCGTCACCAAGCCGAAGTCCTCCGGACAGCGCATCTGAATCTCCTGCGCGGCCTGCAGAAAACCGACAGTCATGAGAAAGTTCGCCACGAAGACCGCATCCGGGCGGTGTGGCAATATCGCTAATCCAGCACTGTGCCCGGAGTCGATCCGGTAGTCACCCTCGTAGACCAGTCCAGGATTATAGGCAAGTCCGTGAGCCTTGAGCGCCTTCTTGAATCCCTGCAGGCGGGCCCGCCCGTTGCTCACGCTGAGCGGTCCGCCCACCATCGCAATCCGCTTGTGACCAACCCGGGCGAGATGAGAGACGGCCTCAAAACTGCCCTGCAGGTCGTCTGTGATCACCGCATCCTCCGTAAGACTGGGATAAGTCCGCATCATCAGAACCGTCGGTAGACGCATCTCAGCCAGCACCTGGATCAGCCGCGGGTTCAACTCGCCCGCTGATTTTGTGAGGAGAATTCCGTCGACCCGCTTCGAAATCAGCAGGTCGAGGTACAACTCTTCTTTTTCAGGAAGACCATCACTGTTGCAAAGGAGGATCGTGTAACCACGCTTTTGCGCCGTATCTTCCGCGCCCCGCACAACCATTGGGAAAAACGGGTTAGAAATATCCGGAACGATCACGCCGATCGTGCGCGTGCGCTCATTCGCCAGGCTCTGTGCCAGCGAATTCGGCCTGTACCCCAGCTTGAGGATCGCGGCTTCGACGCGCTTTCTCAACAACGCGCCGACATGTTCCTTCTTGTTGATTACCGCCGAGACGGTAAACACCGACGCACGCGCCTCTCGAGCTACGTCATAGATGTTAGGCGGCTTGCGCTTCACGTCCTTTCCATCGGACAACCGACCAGCCATAGCGTGCTTATCCCCTGGGGGTTTACTCACCGAAACCGCATCATCGGAAAGTTTAGCATCCGTTACGGTCCAGCTGTGTACGCAGTTCGCTTCTGAGTTGATGAGCCAGTAATCGAAAGAAAATATTCAAAAGATTCATAAACGCTACGCCACTCGCCGAGTCCGTTTTTGTCTCTTGGTCTAAGCCCTTTGGCCACATTCCCCGCAGCCCTTAAGGTGCTCCGCAAGCCTGCAGAGAATATTTCAAGAAACCTCTTGACGGAGTACAGAGTGGGATGCATCATAGAGGCAGCTAAGCGGTTAGATTTGTTATAGGGAGACCTGAATGTCGCAGGACTTTATGGGGATGGATCGCCGTTTTCGCCCGGCCGGTGCGCGTGAGTTCTCCGCTCACCAGGGTCAACCTTTCTACTCTCGCACTCACAAACCAAACCGCAAAACCAAACTCCCCAGGAACCTCTCTCTATATAGCAACAGCTTCTTTCTTACCGTTTCTGTATGCTTGCTTCTTTTGTTAGCCGCGGGGCAGAAAGCCGGTGCGCAGGCGGTTTACGGCAGCATCGCAGGCACCGTTAGCGACAGCAGCGGAGCTCCGGTGGCGAACGCCGCAGTGACAATCATTGAGGTGAATAGAAACACATCTTCCGAAGTTCACACCAATGAGTCGGGAAATTACGATCAGTCTCACCTGATCATCGGGCACTACCAGGTTCGTGTCGAAGCGCCCGGTTTTAAAGCCGCAGTGACCGAAGGCGTTGAACTAGCAATCGACACCGTGAGCACCGTCAACTTCAAGCTGAGCCCCGGCGAAGTCCGTGAGACCGTCACCGTCACCTCCGAATCGCCACTGTTGAAAACCGAGCGCACCGACGTCGCCACAACGCTCAGTCAAATGCAGGTACAAGATCTTCCGACATTCGGGCGAAACTTCACTGAGCTGCTGTTACAGACTCCCGGTGCCCTTCAGTTCAACTGGAACGACACGTCGACTGAAAATCCTCAGGGCGGCATCGCGGTCAATGTCAATGGACAGATGTTCGTGGGCGTTGGCGGGCAGCTTGACGGCACAGACAATCGAGACATGATGTACGGCAACATGATAATCGTGCCTAATCTTGACGCCGTCGAGGAAGCCAAGATTACCAGCTCAAATTATGACGCAGAGTTTGGCTCTGCCAGCGCCGCGGTCGTCACCACGTCCATCAAGTCCGGCACCAATAACATCCATGGCACGTCGTTCCTCTATCGCCGCAACGATTTAACTCAGGCCAGAGATCCGTTTTCTGAATCCACCCCCGATCCAGTTACAGGAAGATACCTTCCACAAAGCCTGTGGGATCAGTTCGGCGGCTCGATTGGGGGCCCGATCCTCAAGGACAAGCTTTTTTATTTTGGAGACTACCAGGGAACTCGCGCGAAAGATGGCGGCTCCGCGCTCGCCGAGGTTCCAACTGCGGCGGAGCGCACCGGCGATTTCAGTGCATGGCTGCAGGGCAGCAGCCCGCAGGTCATCTACAATCCTTACGATCCTGAAACCGGAGCCATTGTAGCTCCCGCCCTTCGTCAGCCATTTCCGGGAAACAAAATACCCGCGCAGTACTTATCTACGCCAGCGATGAATCTGCTGAAATACATTCCCTTGCCGAATTTGCCGTCACCCACACCCGGACTCAATAACTATTCCGGCACCGGCAACGATACTTTTCACGGAGACTCGGTCAATGTCCGTGTCGATTACTTCAAGAGCGCCAAGCTGACTCTCTTCGAGCGCTATACCTTCACCCAATTCCTCAAGTCAGCTCCGGGACTTTTCGGAGCGCTTGCCGGCGGACCTCAGTTCGGCCAGATCGGCTACACCGGGGCTGGGTCTACTCGTCCGCAGAGCAACGCACTCGGTTTCAACTACGTGCTCACGCCAAACATCCTCACTGACTTTCGCCTTGGCTGGTATCGGCAAAGGATCTTCGTCAGCCCACTCGTAATAGGGGATCCAGCCACCCAGGCAGGCGCCCCCGGACTCAACATACCCAGCGATTCAACGACATTGAATATGCCGAACTTCAACATCACCGGCAACGGCGGTTTCCAGTTCGGCTCTTCGCTCTATAACAATTGCAACTGCCCTCTGACCGAAAAAATGCAGCAGTTTCAATTCATCAATAACTGGTCCTTCCAAAAAGGCAACCACACCTTCAAGGTAGGCTGGGACGTACGCCGTCTTCAGAACCTTCGCGTGCCCAGTGATCAGCACCGCTCAGGTCAGTTGAACTTCATCAGCGACACCACCGAGGGCCCCTCTTCCGGTGGACTTCCATTGGCTTCCTATCTCCTCGGAGAGGTCAACACCTTCTCCCGCTACGTCTCCAGTTCACTCCACGCGGGAGAGCGGCAGACACGATCGTTCTACTACGGGCAAGACACCTGGCGCGCCTCGGCCAAGCTCACTGTCAACCTGGGACTGCGTTGGGAGATTTACAATCCCCAGACCGTTACCAGTGCCGGAAATGGCGGCTGGTTCCAACCAGATACCGGAGAGATCAAGGTCGCCGGAGTCAATGGCGTTCCTCTGAATGGCGACGTACAGAACACCTTCAAAAATCTCGCTCCACGCGCTGGTGTCGCCTACCAGATCAGCCCGAGAACCGTCATCAGAACCGGCTACGGGCGAACCTTCGACGTAGGCACATTTGGGTCGATCTTCGGTCATAGCGTCACCCAAAATCTACCTGTTCTTGGAACGCAAAGCATCAACCCCGCCAACTCATGGCAGAGTGCGTTCAACTTGGCTGTCGGGCCGCCGGCCCTTGATCCGACAACCATTCTGCAGGCTCAAGGCAAAGGCCCGGATGGCAACTACATCTATCCTCACGCAGGTGTCAGAGCCTGGGTGTATCCCAAGAAGATGCGCCTGCCGACCGTTGATGCCTGGAATGCCACCATCCAGCATCAGCTCACACGAACGATTTCCATTGAGAGCGGCTACGTCGGTAACAAGGGAACGCACAGCATTCTCGACGGCAACCCTTACAACGATGAAAACGCACCGACGATCGTTGGATTTAATCAGGGTCTCTCTACAGATGAACGGCGGCCCTACTACAACCGCTACGCCAACAATCCCGGCTTCACAAATCCCTTGCTTTACTTCGGCAATGATACCGATAACCACTACAACTCGATCCAGAACAAGATCGAGAAGCGATTCGGTAGCGGCTACCAGATCCTGGGCAACTACACTTACTCTCAGGCCAAGAGCCACGATCAACCCTACTTCGATATCGATCGTAATCTATGGTACGGCAGGCCCGATTGGCAGAGAGACAATGTCCTCGTCGTCTCTAACATCTCGCAGCTGCCGTTCGGGCACGGGAAGAAGTTCCTGTCCCATAGCTCACGACTCGTTGACGCAGTAGTTGGCGGCTGGCAAATCAGCGACAACACCTCATGGATGAGCGCACAAGGATTCAATACCTCCTATGCTGAATGCGGTTCTGACAATGACGTCGGAAGCTGTCATCCGAGCGTGCAGGGAAGTACCTCCGTCCACAGCAAGAATCGAAACAACTGGTATGCCGTGGCAACCGCTCCGCTGGTAAACAACGGCCAGCAGAGCGGCCCATGGATTCGCCCAGCGTCTGGAACCTTCGGCGATGACGTGCGTAACTCGCTCAGAGGTCCCAGGTGGACTCAAACCGATGCCAGCATCGTCAAGTCGATGACGCTAATTCCGGAGCGGTTGAATGCACAATTCCGCACCGACTTCTTCAATCTCTTCAACCATGTAAACCTAGGTAATCCCGGTGGCTGCGTCGATTGCAGTAATGCCGGTGTCATCCAGAATCTTGCATCGAATGCAGCCATGCGTCAGCTGGAGTTTGGCTTCCGCCTGGAGTTTTGATCGGGAGTTCTTATCAGTCGATTGCGATGGGCGGCGAAGCAAGAGCTGCCCGCGCACTCAACCATAGCTTTACTCCACTCCAATTCATCTGGACTCGTAGTGCACACTGAATTACCGTTAAGCATGCCGCAAATCGCGACCTATGCAATTGCCGCTTGCCGTAGAGGAAACACATGGTTCATCTCCCTTCATGGTTCGTTCCTGCGCCTCGCTACAGTACTGCTATTCGGCATCATCTTCTCCTGCCCGCCTGCATTGAGCATTCATCCTGAGCAGTCCCCATCTGCAGCCACACTCGAAAGCGCGGACTCTCTTCTGCGCCTCGGCAAGAGCAATGAAGCAATCACAGCCTTGAACGCAATCGCTCTCTCAGATCCATCGCGTCCGAGCGTAGAACTAAGACTCGGCAAAGCGTACTACAACCTCAAAGACTATCCCCAGGCAGCCACACATCTAAAGCGCGCCATCGCAGCGCTGCCTCAGGATTGGGAAGCAAATCAGTTGTTGGCACTTACGTCGTATGCCATGGGAGATTGTGCACAGGCAGTCCCGTTGATGATCGCGGTATTGCCCCACTTGCCCGAGGGTCAGGCGGACGCAGACTACATGCTCGGTATCTGTTATCTCAGGCTTAATGATCGTGCCAATGCCCGCAAAGCAATCGCCGCCATCTTCGGGGTCGCCCCTGACGCTCCCATGGCTTACCTCATGCTCGCCAAAATGATGGTGCGGCAACAGCAGGAAAGCGACTCGGTGGGAGAGATCGACAAAGCATTGCAACTCGATCCGCGTTTGCCCATGGCGCACTTCCTGCTCGGAGAAGTGGATCTATCGAAAAGCGATCCGGCGCAGGCACTGGTCGAGTTTCAAAAGGAGATCGACGTCAACCCGAGCGTTTGGCTCGTCTACTGGCGGCTCGGCGACACTTACCTGCGTCTGCAGAAATTCGATGAAGCTGAAAAAGCCCTCAAGAAGGCTCTATGGCTTAACGATTCCTTCACAGGCTCTTACCTCATGTTAGGCGAAGTCGAATTACAGAGGAACGAACCACAGCTCGCTCGGCAGTTTCTCGAGCACGCCGTCAAGTTAGATCCACAGAACTACTATGGCCATTATTTTCTCGGGCGGGCCTACCAGAAGCTAGGCCTGAAGGATGAAGCTGAACATCAGTTTGAGCTGCAGCGTACTCTTCGGCAAGACTCTCGCACTGGGGAGACCCAGAGATTAGGCCAGCCGCCACCCTAGAGCAGGCTTAGAAGATCCACAGCATGCCACATTTCCCATTCCAATACGAGCGTTGCTTGAACCAATTCAACCCATCTCGGCGTGACCACCTCAAGTCGCTTATCGCCGGCGCGCTGTTCGCCGGCGGGCCACGAGCAGCCATGGCGGCCGCGCCAGTCCCGCCTCCAGTCTCGCCCCCGCGCCATGAGCAAAGAATCGCCTGGTGGCGAGAGGCCAAGTTCGGCATGTTCATTCACTGGGGCCTCTACAGCTTGCTGTGCCGAGATGCCTGGGCCATGGGCGATGAAGACATACCGCTCTACAAATACG
>Ga0206936_1035_pt2 | contig 42701 bp, 30 predicted proteins | sample Alteio_BWOrgHeat_14_FD_152922 | JGI IMG/M metagenome (GOLD analysis project Ga0206936, IMG submission 152922) | Enriched cells from forest soil in Barre Woods Harvard Forest LTER site, Petersham, Massachusetts, United States -... | ecosystem: Environmental > Terrestrial > Soil > Temperate forest >... | reverse complement strand
CCCAGTGCGCTTCGCCTTACCTGGTGCAAAAATACACGAAGACTCTGGGCGCGCATATCTCTTGTCCTAACAAAGAGTGTGACTTTAAAGAATTCCCTAAAGAAGAGGGTGCTACGCCAGCCGCACCAGCGACTCCCGCTGGCCCGATGAACTTCGGAGGGTTTGATTGAAGGAGTCCATTCAAAAAGCTCAAATCCTGATCGAGGCTTTTCCCTATATTCGCCAGTGGTACGGCGCGACCGTCGTGGTGAAATATGGCGGCAGCACCCGTTCGGGCGCAGAAGAGCTCAAAAACACTTTGCAAGATATTGTTTTGATGAAGTTTGTCGGCATGAGACCGGTAGTGGTTCATGGCGGCGGTAAAGACATAACTACTTTGACCGAGAAGATGGGTATTAAGTCTCGGTTTGTGGATGGTCTGAGAGTCACCGATCTTCCTACGATGGAAGTGGTGGAAATGGTTTTGGGCGGCAAGATCAATAAAGAATTGGTCAGCACCATTCAACAACTGGGCGGCCAGGCGGTGGGTCTGTCGGGTAAAGACGGTAATATGCTCCAAGCTACCCGCATGAAATCCAAAACCGGCAAAGACATCGGCTTTGTGGGTAAAGTATCCAAAGTTAATACTTCTATATTAGATCTCCTCGACAAAGAACAATTTATCCCGGTGATCGCGCCCTTGGGTCTGGGTGCGGATGGAAAGACTTATAACGTGAACGCGGATGAGGCGGCTGGCGCTATCGCGGCGGCTTTGAAGGCAGAAAAACTAGTTTTCTTAACCGACGTGCCGGGTATCTGTAAAAAGAAGGATGATCCTAAAACATTACTCTCGAGCGTTAAGGCCAAAGACGTGGCCAAGCTCATTAAGTCTGGGGTGATCTCGGGCGGCATGATTCCCAAAGTTGAAGCTTGCCTGCACGCTGTGAAGTCGGGTGTGCATAAAACCCATATTATTGACGGTACTTTACCCCATGCTTTGCTTCTCGAAATCTTCACCCCTCAGGGTGTAGGTACGGAAATCGTTCCGTAATATTCGGGCCCAGCCCCTAGATTGTTTCGGTGTTGGTCCCGCCCATCCATGGTGTATAATCCACCTGTTGTTAACCGCCGTTTGAGGAGCCCCGCATGAAGTGCCCGTTTTGTGGACACCAAGAAGACAAAGTTATGGATTCTCGCCCCAGCAAGGGTGGGTCTGCCATTCGCCGTCGCCGGGAATGCCTCAAGTGCGAAAAGCGTTTTACGACCTATGAGCAAATTGAAGAAATTCTTCCCATGGTCGTCAAACGTGACGGCCGTCGCGAACCATTTGACCGTTTGAAAATTGTTTCGGGTATCCGTAAAGCGGTTGAGAAGCGTCCCGTTTCTTCCGAACGCATTGAGTCCCTCGTGGACGATATCGAGAATGTTTTGATGGAACGCGCCGCGAAAGAAATCAATTCTACCGAAATTGGCGAAATGGTTATCCGCCGTCTGCAAGATCTGGACGATGTGGCCTACGTGCGTTTCGCCAGCGTGTACCGCCAGTTCAAAGACATCACCGCCTTCATGGATGAAGTGAAGCGCTTGATGTCGCGTAAAAATTAAACTTAAAACCAATTTAATAGAAAAAATAGCCAAGTTTTTTCCCGTTTGGCTTTGTTTTTCGCTGAAACCCTTGTTTAGGCCTGCTCGCGCGGGTAAAATCGTCGCGCGTTTAACCCTATCTTCAATTCCATCAGGAGGCAGCATGAGCCGTCGTATCGCCGAAGTGAAAAGCCGTGAAATTCTGGATTCCCGTGGTTTTCCCACGGTCGTATCATCAATTTGAATCGAACCATCGGTGGTTTCTTTTAAACCCTTTGCGTTCTTACAGGTAGGATAATTCGAGCAGGCGATAAATTTACCAAACCGTCCCCAACGCACAATCATCATCAATCCGCACTTTTCGCAAGGAATCGTAGTGACTTGCTCAAACTTGCTCTTATCTTCAGCGATAAGTTTTTCGGCTTCAGCCAAACTGTCTTTAAAGGGTGCGTAAAATTCGCCGATGACGTTGCGCCATTCCACCTCGCCTCTTTCAACTTGGTCCAATTCCCCTTCCATTTTGGCCGTAAAAGCGTAATCCAAAACAACGGGGAAATTTTTCATGAGAATTTCAAGAACCAGTCCGCCTAGTTCAGCTAGGAAGAACCGGCCCGCTTCTTTTTTAACATAGCGTCTGGCTTGAATGGTTTCGAGCGTTGGCGCGTAAGTAGAAGGACGTCCGATACCCATTTCTTCCAAAGTCTTGATCATCGACGCGTCGGTGAAACGCGGAGGCGGCTGGGTGAAATGCTGTTCCGGAACCGGTTCTTTCCAGATCATGGTTTGACCCTCTTCAATGCCGTTCAGTTTATTGGCAGTTACCTGATTGGTCTGCTCTTCTTCCCCGCCCGGTTCGCCTTGAGCTTTTTTGTCTTCGTCCGCGGCCTCTTCGTAGACTTTCGTAAAACCATCAAACACCGTAGCGGTGCCAGTGGCACTGAAAGTGACCTTGTCGCCCGTAATCTCCACTCTGGTTTCCCGATACTGGGCCGGGCTCATCTGGCTGGCCATAAAATCTTCCCAGATCAGCTGGTACAACTTGAACTGTTCAGGCGTCAGGAACGACTTCATTAATTCAGGCGTTCTATAGGCTGAGGTAGGCCGGATAGCTTCGTGAGCGTCTTGAATCTTGTTTTTGTTAGCGGTTTCCCGTTCCCCCTGGCTTAAATACTTTTCGCCATAGGTATCCTTAATGTACTTAGCCGCCTCAATCTTGGCGTCAGGTGAGATACGTTTAGAATCCGTACGCATATAGGTAATCAACCCCACCGGGGCCGACTCGCCAATTTCAATACCTTCGTAAAGGCCCTGGGCAATGGACATGGTTTTACGGGCCCCGAAGCGCAATTGCTTATAGGACTCCTGCTGCATTTTGGACGTCGTAAAGGGCATGGGGGGTTTTTTGGACTTATCCCGGTGTAACAAAGCTGAAACTTTAAAGTCGGCGTTTTTGACGCGTTCTACCAAAGCCATAGTTTCGGCCTGGGTTTTGAGTTCAGGCTTTACACCATCAACCTTGGCCAGTTTTGTTCGAATGGTCTTCTCAGCCTCAGTAATGAAGTCAGCTTCCAGACTCCAATACTCTACCGGCGTGAAGCCTTCGATTTCTTTTTCACGTTCATATATAAGGCGTAAAGCTACGGACTGCACGCGGCCAGCGGATAAACCGCGGCGGATGTTCTTCCATAAAAGCGGACTAATCCCATAACCCACCAACCGGTCCAGAACCCGGCGGGCTTGTTGGGCGTTCACCATATTCAAGTCCACTTCGCTGGGGGTCTTAATGGCTTCTTCGATCGCCGGCTTGGTGATTTCGTTGAGTCTTAAACGGTAAATAACGGGAACTTTCGGCATGGCCGACAAAAAGTTCTTAATGTGCCAACCAATAGCTTCCCCTTCGCGATCAGGGTCAGCCGCCAGATAAACAGCGCTGGCTTTGGAAGCAGCTTTTTTGAGTTCTTTAATGATGGAGGCTTTACCCCGAATAGGGATGTATTGGGGAGAGAAATTATCGTCCAAATTGACACCCAATTTGCTCTTGGGCAAATCGATCAAATGACCTTTGGAGGCCAAAACAATGTAATCCGACCCAAGGTATTTATTGATAGTTTTAGCCTTGGAGGGAGACTCAACGATGACTAATTTTTTGAGGTTTTCGGCTTTCTTTGCCTTGGCTTTGGCCACGAACATCTCCAGAGTTTTATTTGAAGCTGGAATTGCTTTAAAAAGGGGCTTTTTGTTACTGGCGCAAGAATAGGCATGGTTTTTAGCTTTGTCAAGTTTTCCACATCGGGAGGCCCCGCAGCCTGGAAGCGTTTAACTTCGAATTCTATTTAAAAGACAATGATTTGGCGGTGACTCAAACTGTTTGCGCATCTCTCACAAACCGTTACAATGTGTGCAGATTTCATTCAATGGATACCGCAACATGAAAAAACTAATCGTCTTGGTTCTCTTAGCGGCCTTCGCCTGCTGCACCGCGAACCCTACAACATCAAATCCTACCGTTACACAAACTTTGACTTTTCCCGCGTCCACACCAACCGCTTTATCCGTGACCGGAACTTTTTATGATATCACCGCCAACACCACTACGGCGTTTCCGGGCGGCTCTCTTCCTCCCAGCGGACTTCCCTGCAGTTTCAATTTCACCACCGGCAAACATGATACGGTTGAGTTTAAAGCGACTTTCAGCAGCCCCTGCACCTTTAACTATATTTTAGGTTCCACGGGAAGCTCCGCCAGCACCGATTCCAGCGGCAATTACACCAGCAGTCAAATTACCTTTTAAATCAAATTTTGAAATAACAGTGGCCGGGCGCTTGTTTTACAAACCCCTGCAATTCCAGGGACAACAATAGCTCGTTCACCCTTCGCGGTTGAATGCCCGCCATCCTGGCCAAAATATCAATTTGAATCGGTGTATAGGCTAACTGGTTTAATATGGCTTTTTCCTCATCAGACAAATGTTCATCTGAGGGTGCGCTTAAAACTTCACGCGACCTAAATACAGTTTGAGCGTGGGCATCCTGAAGTTCATGAAAAATATCCTCCACACTCGTCACCAGCTTGGCGCCTTGTTGAATCAATGCGTGGGCGCCCTCGGATTGTTTTTGATGAATGGGGCCAGGCACGGCGAAAACCGGTTTTCCCTGGTCAATGGCGTGATCCACCGTAATAAATGAGCCGCTGTCTTTATTGGCCTCAACCACTAAAACACCTTTAGAAGATCCGCTAATGAGGCGGTTGCGCTGCGGAAAATGCATGGCCAAAGGTTTGGAGTAAAGAGGGTATTCGCTGAATACCGCTCCCCTGGCAGCAATTTCGGAAGCCAACTTTTTGTTTTCCGGGGGATACATATTTAGAAGACCGCTTCCTAAAAAAGCGATCGTCCTACCTTTGGGAAATTTCAAAGCCCCCTGATGGGCCGTCGAATCAATACCGCGGGCCAAACCCGAAATCACCGTATACCCAGCCCTGGTAATATCTTCACCCAGCTTGAGCGCCGCCTGCTTTCCATAGGCGCTGGGTCTGCGGCAGCCAATGACCGCTACCGCTTTTTCATCCTCCGGCAGATAGGTTCCAGCCTTCCACAAAACAAAAGGCGGGTCATAAATATCCGCGAAAACAGAGGGGAAAATCTCGTCTCCCTCCACCAAAACGTCGATACCCTTACTTTCAGCTTTCTCCAATTCTTGTTCTACACGTTCTTGCGGGTTCGAAAGAGATAAAACTTTCTTAGCGCTGGCCAATGTCCAATCTTCCACTTCAGACAAGCGCTCTTCGCTCGCGCCAAAAATATCAGATAGTTGAGTAAAAGAAGTTTTCGCGGACTTTAACCGGCGTGGACCTACTACGCCGGTTAAATGGAGGGCCAATAGAGTAAATCGTTGATTCATGCGCGCGCTGTTGGGGAAAGAAACGCGGACTAGGGTTTGTAATAAGCTTCAAAGCTGGTGGAAATGGAGCCCGCCCCACTTTGAATTCGCGCCAAAGAATAATAAGAGCCTGCGTAAAAGACCTTCGCAAACCCACGTGAAAACCCTTCGGCTTTTTGGTTTTTACCCAGAGGAAGTTCCATCAATTCAAAGTTCAAACCTTCCACCACGCCGTCTTTAGTCCCGGCGGTTAAAATGATATAGTCGTATTGATTCCAACTCTCTTTTAAACGATCGCCGCCGGCCACATAGCATTTAATGGGATGACTCGGCGCTTCTTTTGCCACTTGAGATTTTTCCCACAGGTTCTTCTCGCCCGAATACAGTTTGACTGGGCTTCCCGCGGGAATAAAGTCGTAAGAAGTAATCACGTCTGCCAAATAGCGATTGCCAATTCCCTCGCGAACCCTCACAATCGCCAAATTCTTGATGAGCCTTTTGTTGAATCCCGATTTTTTCTCAACGAGCGCGCCGTCATCCCCAAAGACAATTAATTTTTCACCAGGTTCCAGCTTGGCTTTGTCCTTCGGCACCAAAACATAAAGCGACTTGGCCGAACTGATACTCCCATCTACTTCCGGCGTTCCAATGACCTTCCCCACCGACGGAATGTTAGAAATATCATTAGCGACATAACCACTTGTTAAAAAGTAGTTGAACGTAACATCGCTATCCTCGCCCGTTGTATTTTGGATATATCGGCCCGACTTCGGGCTATTGCTAGCGTCGCTGACGGTTCCAGCATCTTCCGCCTCATCTTCATCCGGAGTCGGGGCTGCCACGATAGAATCATTGTCCTTTTCCACATCCATGGACGCGGCTCTCAATGAGGACGCAATCCCAACAGACGCGATAACCGCCAAAAATAACAAGACTGATGTTTTTACGTTATTAAGGTTTTTCACCCGTCACCTCGTACATGAGTTGTTTAGCTTTGGGCGCCCATTCGCTATCCGGATATTGGTCTATCACGATTTGCAAAAACGGAACCGCCTGCATCCGAAATACTTTTACATAAGAGTTATCAGCCTTAATCTTCCCGGCGTAATACATAGCCGGCGCGCACAACGCGGCGTTATCCGGATAAGTCGCGTAGAGATAGTTATACATCCCGATCGCTGTATCATCATCTTGTAAAAATCCGCAAACCCGGCCAGTGTTGTAAATAATCTGGGGCGTATCGGGATTTTGAACGTTTTCTTTAGCCCATTTCACCACTTGATCCGCAACTAAATTCGGGTTCAAAGCCAAAACCAGAATCCCGATGATAAAAATTCCACCAATCACATACTTTTTCATTGTTACCCCTCAGGCCTTTCGACCTCTTTCTTAACTAATTTTCGAAAAAATATCACTCAATGTATTCTTTTTGATTTTCGCTTCTTCTATCTTCTTTTGAATCTTATCGTTCAACGGGTCAAAATCAAATATCCGCGCCCAAACCCGAATGGCGCGGTCCATATCGTTGGCGTCAAAATATTGTTTTCCCTCGGCATATATCTTTTCGGCCAATTTTTGCATTTCAGCTTTTACGACTTCTAATTGTCGCATGGCTTCCGGGTGTCCAGGCGAAAGCCTGACCACTTTGGTGAATTCTTTCTGGGCTTGCAGCAAATGCCCCGCTTGAAGCTGCAACATACCCTCGTCGTAAAATTCTTTAATCTGAACTTCCTGCATCTGAGTGGCTTTTTGTAGATAGGCGTTTAAATAAACATTACCTTCTGCCTTTGTTAAGCCTCGTTTAAAAAACTCGGTCGCACTTTGAAAATCGCCCTTCACATAACCGCGAATGCCCTGTTCAAACAATCCCAAAACAATGGCCTTTTCGGGATTGCCGTCCAAACCATCCACACCCACCGATAGGATTTGTCCGATACCCTGTTGGATATATCGCGAAACTTCTTCCAACTCCGAATTTACCTCGAAAGCTTTGTTCCAGGAAACCAAGGCACCCAGTAAATCACCCGCTTTGTAAGATTCAATCGCGGCTTGGTTGAGACCTTCCGCCTTCAACTTTGCCTGCTCCTGCTGGGCGGCTTTTTTCAGATCCCTGACCATTACATTGGCCTGCTCGTGATTGGGGTCTAAAGTTAAAACTTGCTCAGCGCTGGCCAAGGCGTTACCCAGGTCATTTTGCTGTTTGTAAGCCATGGCGGCTTGGTAAAACTGGAGCGCCTTAGCCTTGTTTTCCATTTCGTCTTGAATGGATTTGATATAAGCCAGCGCCTGTTTGTTGGTCGGATCCACTTCCAGCGCCTTTTGAAATTCCAAAATGGCCGCCTGGGCTTTGCCTTCGCGGTAAAGTTGAAGGGCTCCCTTAATCATGCCCGAAGCGTCTTTTTTCTTCTCAGTTTTGCTGTCCAACTCACGCACTTGGGCCATCAACGTATTGGCTTCCTTGTGCTCAGGCAACTCCTGTAAAATTCTCTTTAATTCAGCCCGGGACTCGTCATAACGGCGTTTATCAAAATAATCTTGTGCCCGGCGCATCCAACCGGCCACCCGTTCTTTCTGCTGGTCATTATCTAATTGGGACATCAAAGACTGTGCCGAAGACCGGGAAGAAGAAATACCCTTCAAGCCCAAGTCAATTTCATTGGGCGAGCTGGCCTGTTCCATAGCGCTTTCTTTAGTAATGAAATTGCCTCGAACTAAAGCGATCAAAGACTGGTCGAAAGTTTGCATACCGTACTGGCTGTTACCTTCCGCGATGAACTGGCGAATGCTGCTAATTTTACCCTCAGCAATTAAGGATTTAATCGTCGGCGTCACAATCATAATTTCGCAAGCAGGCACCACACCCACTCCGCCCGCTTTAGTCACCAAGCGCTGGGAAATAACCGCGCGTAAGGTGTTAGAAAGCTGGATCCGAATCTGGTTCTGTTGTTCCGGAGGAAAGAAGTCCAAAATGCGTTCAATCGTTTGTGTTGTGTCCATTGTGTGCAGCGTGGACAAGACCAAGTGACCCGTTTCAGCCGCGGAGATAGCCGCCGAAACCGTTTCCACGTCGCGCATTTCACCCACCAGAATGATGTCTGGATCCTGACGCAAAACATACTTCAGCGCCGACTTAAAGCTTTCGGTATCTAAACCCACTTCTCTTTGAGTAATGCTGGACTTTTTGTCCCGGTGAACGAATTCAATGGGATCCTCAACCGTCACAATGTGAGCGTATCGATTGCTGTTCATTTCATTAATCATGGCGGCCAGGGTGGTGGATTTACCCGATCCAGTAATACCGGTGACCAGGATCATTCCACGCGGTTCCGCGGCAATTTGTTTTAAAACTGCGGTCGGCATATTGATTTCATCGATGTTAGGAACATGCTGTGGAATCACGCGCATAACAATTTCAGGAATACCCCTTTGCCAAAGGATATTCGTTCTAAAACGAGCCAAACCTTCCATGGCGTAGGCCAAGTCCACCTCACGGCGGTCTTCGAAATACAATTTTTGCTGTTTTTCATCCATCAGGCTGGCCGCCACTGCCTTCATTTCATCCAGGGTTAGGGGCGTATCGCTTTGGGGAGTTAAATCGCCGTCGATTCTAAAAAGAGGAGGTGCTCCTGTTTTCAAATGAACGTCGGAGGCTTTTTTCTCGACCATCGAATGAAGGAGTTGTTGAAGATCCATCTGGTTCCCTTTGAATGAGACTTCTATCAAAAACAGAACTCAACCAATGGCTGCGAAAACGTTTCTATTATAGCAATCGGGCTTTCAAAAAAACCTTTATTTTAAAGGTTTTATCATGCTTTCCGAACAATTCAAAGCCAGCTGGCTAAGAAATAGGCAGCCTGCTTTTTCAAGAGTTTCACTCCACTTTCTATACTCCGCGGGGCCTTTATCTTGATTGAGATGAACCCCATGACTGCTGAGTTTGTCCAAGTTGGCTTGAGCCGGTCCATTCGTTGGATCAAATTTAATCGCGATTCGGCAAAGGGTTTGAGCCATTTTCAAATAACCTCTTTGCCCTACCATAGAAGCCATGTCAACGTAAACCGCGGCCGAATCCGTTTGAACAAAAAGGGCCGAATCCAACATCGACAAAGCCGACAAATCATCATGCTTACTGTGGAGCAGCCCCGCTGCCGCCAAGAACCCCTCTGTATAGCCTCCGTATAAATCATGAGTGGGTGGGTCAGTAACGCAGACTAAACGATTTTCATCCAATCCTCTTTGCCGCTCCAAAACTGCCAACTTTTCCAAAATGCGTTTTTGATTTTTTTCCAACTTAGATACTGAAGTCCAACTAAAAGCCAATCCGCAAGGCACCCACTCTCCAGCGACATGATTTAGGGTTCCAGGCCAAAATTGACGGCCAAAGGAATAAAAGAAAGGATGCCCGTTGTTTTCCACCAATCTTGTTAACCGCTCACTGTAGACTTCAGATTGTTGAATCAACTCTTTTAAATCGCTGGATTGAAGAAGCAATTGGTTCCAGCCCCAGTCGTGATAAAGAAAAACCATGGGTTCAATGACCAAGTCTGATCTTTTTCCGAGTACATACTTGGTGTACCAAAGAGGCATCACATAATTGTCACCATCAGCTAAAAGCACCGCGTTCCTCGGAAGAAACTTCATGGTGTTCACACCAAAATCTTCCGCCAGCGTATACCGGTTTCGGTTTTGAGTCTCAAAAACGGTCCAGCCCCAAAAAGCCGCGAAAGAAACCAAAAGCAAGATCACCGTTATTTGAAATGGACTTCCCTTTTTCGTTAACAGCCACAACAGTCCCACAAAACTAAAAATCGACGCTAACCCCAACAAGGGCATCAAATAGACGGGGATCAGATATAAGTTGTTAGGTTCGTGCACCGCGATCAAAGCCAAAACAATTGGCAAAAAAAGAATACATAAAAGACGCGCCAGAGATTTATTATCACGGTTCATTTTCCAAAAACCCAAACACGCCAAAAAAATCACACCCGGCAGCCATAATTGAGTCGATTGAAAAACCGCCCACAAACCATCACGATAAAAACTAAACGAATGCCATTTCATTTCTTCGCCCGCTACGAGCTGACGAAAAACAACCCATTTAAAGCCGCCCCAGTGGAGAGGATCGCCCCAAGAAGGCTGCGCTTTCAGAGCCGCTCTTAACGGGAGGTAGAGATAAAGAGAAAGGCCAAAAAGGACTGACGAGCCAGCGAAAACAATGCTTTTGGCGGTTGTTCTTATTCCGACGCGGCTAAAGACCACCATAAAGGGTACCCATAAAATGGCCGTTTGCCAGTGATTCGCCATTCCTAGGCCCCATAAAAACCAAGCGAAGTAAATTAACTCTTCATCCGCTTTTAAAACACTTAACCAAATCAAAACCGAAATCATTAAAAGTGTCAGGGCGTAAACACAACCCTTCGCGCTCAAGCATTGAGAAAAAACAGAATCATTAAAGATGAAAGTTAACGCGGCGAAAGCCAAAAGCAGTTCCACTTTAATGACTGAAAGACTCGGTTTAACGTTTTGTGTGCGAACAAAAACCAAACAGGTTTTTAAAATGACTCCGAGGGACAAAAGTACTATCAGCGAACTCAGTAAACCAAAACGAAAGGAGGGGGAACCTACCCGAAGCCACGAAAAAACATGACCCAACAAATCAAACAAGGGGTAACCCGGCGGGTGGGGCAAGCCTAAGTTCCAGGAAGCCGCGATCATTTCGCCGCTGTCATCCATCAAAATGGAAGGCGGCTGGGCCCAAAGCAAAATCTGCCATAGGCCTAGAAAAAACAAACACCAGGCCCAGAAAGGAAACAGTTTTTGAGACTCATCAATCGGCTTGGATGTTCTCATCGCGTCCCTATCGTTTGGGTTTATTCAGCAGTTTCCACAATTGAACTTGAGCTTCTTTATTTTGAGTGTCTACCGCGATAACTGACCGGAAAGCCTCTTCCGCTTTCGCCCAATCGCCCGCCTTTTGCATGGAATAGCCTAACGCCATTTGGGCTTCCACCTGCTTGGGGTTTACCTGAACCGAGGCCTCCAAAAGCTTCTTGGCTTCTTCCGCTCTTCCCTGCTGATTATAAATCTTTGAGAGCTGATATTGGGCCTCGGCCAGTTCATTGTTGAGTTTCACCAATTGGCCCAAATCATCCGTCGCCTTGGTCTCGTCCCCTTGTTTTTGAGCTTCATCCAGGGATTTCATCATCTGGTCTATTTGTTTCGGATGGCTTTTGACGATCGCTTCATAATCCAACTGAGCCGCTTCCAAAATGTTGTGTTGAGAGTAGATTTTGGACAAGGTCGTCAAAACTTCCTGGTCCAGCGGATCCAACCGAGCCGCACGGTCATAAGCGTGAATAGCCTCGCTGTATCGCTGCTGGCCCATGAGCTCCTCACCCATTCGTTTAAAACCCGTAATGTAACGGGCCAAATAGCGGCTGGAACGCGCGTCCAAATCCACCCGATTCACCGGCACCATCGACAGGTCATAACGGTACTGAAATTGAGCCGGATCCACCGCGCCAGAACCCGATTGAAACAACTGAGTCAAAACCGCCGGGTCAGCCTTGGGTTCATGCCAATCCATTGGCAATTCTGACCGCGACCATTGAATCTGCCAAACATCCCGATTGTTTAAAATGACGCTTTTCAGGATTAAATCCGTAGGCCCCGTAATGGTTGAAAAGAAAAAGTCCGGTTCATGGTCAATCCACTGGGCCACATACCAGCGTTTATCCAAGTAGCTCTTATTAAAAATGAAGGCCGATTCTTTAGAAGGCTCCATCCAGCGGGCATCCAGGCAGGCATTAAACTCAAACGGATCACCGCAAACCAGCGCGGTCTGAGGCCCCAACGCACGCACCAAATTCAACGCGTGTTGCTGGGGGAAAAAATACTCGCTTCTAAAATAGCTCTGTCCCGGAAACCAGCCCAAACCGCAGGCTAAAAAAATACCCGCGATGGAAAGAAGACCCACGTTTCTTTTAGAACCCAACCCCGTGCCCGACGCCCTGCGGTCAAAAGAAATAATAAAGAAACCCACAGTCGCCGCCACAAACCAGAGAGAAGTAACCCCCAAATAATCCGTGCTGTCCGAATAAAAAAACACCGCACCTACACCGCAAAAAAGCCACATCCAAAAATCAGCGCTAGACACTCCCTTTTTAGAAATTCCCACACCCTTCGCCATATTGAACAATCCCAACAGGGCGGCCAATACTAAAAGAAATCCAACTTCCCAACCCAGGGCCTGCGCCGCGCCAATCCAGGACCAATCGGTTAAAAAATGGCTTTTTGCTAAACCCAAACATTCTTTTAGGATTTCGACAAAGGGACGTTTCCCGCCCCAGGATGGGAATATTTTTTCGGTTCTCAAGATGATCCAAAGATAGGGTGACAAGCCCCACAACAGAGGAACCCAGTTTTGCTTTAAACCCGTATTTTTATTCTGATCCAACCCAATCGAGAGAATCCCCATTAAGCCCCACAAAGGATGAGTTGCCCAAAGCAGGCCCAGTAGAAAATACGAAATCGCTGTGTAATCCTTGCCCAATTGCAGTAAATGGCGCTGTAAAAGAAAAAGCAAAAGCCCCAGGGCCGAAACCAGACCGATTCCCATGGTTCCTGCGTTCCAAAAAGGCCGGGTCAGGCCCAAAGCTACACAGGCCACAAAAACCAAAATGGAATTTAAGCGGCTGTTACTTTTGAACTGGGACAAAAACTCTTGGACCACAAAGAAAACCACGATGGCCATAACCGCCGCGGAAAGTTGTGGAAGAATGGAGAAAGCCTGGGCAGGAAATAAAAAACACACGGCTTGCCCCAACAAATAACTCAGGGGCGACCAAACGGGTTCTGTCACCCCTCCAGCCTGAATAGCCAACCAAAAGGCCGGGTCCTGGCCCCAATAAAAATTAGGAAGCGCGGTTAAAAAATAAAGCGTGAAGAGAGCGCCGCCTGCGGCAATTCCCAGCCAGAAAGATTCCTTGGTGACCCGAACAGCCTTGGAAGCGTTCCAGCGCAAAGCCAAAAAAATCAGGGATAAAAAGATCGCTAAAGCGCCCGACCCTAGATGCTCGTGGGCAAAAAGGTACCAGCCCCAAAACCCTAAACCCCAGCCCAACAAAAGAAAAATACCTCTCCACCGTTCCCAGTTTTCTTCCTGGAGAATTTCCGCCTCGTCAGCCGCCAGTTCCTCAATATTACGCATGGATCTTTCGCCAAATCGCGGCGATCCCCTTTAAGGTTAAATCCGGCTCAATGTGCTTAAAAAGTCCCGTATCTCTAAAGACTTCACAAAAGCCGCCCGTGGCAATGGCTGGCGCGTTCTTTTTTAGTTCTTTGCGGATACTCAATAACAGTTCTTTAGTCGTGCCGATCGCGCCATGATAAACACCCGCGCGCACCGCTTCTTCAGTAGTACGGCCAATAGCAAATTTTACTTTTTCAAACTTCACCAGGGGAATCTTCGCCGTAAACTCATGTAAGGCTCTCACCGAAATACCCAGCCCCGGCAAAATCGCCCCGCCGTAATAATTGCCGTCTTGATTCACCACATCAAAGGTCGTGCCTGTTCCGTAATCGACCACAATTACCGGCGAGCCATAAAATTCCTTGGCCGCCACCGCGTTTGCCAAACGGTCAGCGCCCACTTGAGCGGGTTTCTTTAACTTTACTTTGACTCCCATCGGCGTTTGATGGGTCACAAAATGAGGGGCCAAGCGAAAGGCTTGTTTGAGAGCTTTTTCGACATTTTTATCCACGGGCGGCACCACACTGGCCACCACCACACCTTCAACCCCTGATATTTTCCGAAGTTTTTTAGCCCAACGTTGGGCCACCGGTGCCGATTTCAGCGCGGCCGTAGGAACGATTTCTTTTTTAAGGATCGTACTTCCCCGCATCAAAGCCGATACCGTACGGGTATTGCCGATTAAAACCGCCCAGATCATGAAAACCTCTTTTTCAATTTCAAAATCTCAATGTCGCCCGACAGAATGGTTTCAACTTGGTTCGACTTGTTTTTTACCAGCAAAAAACCCCGCGAATCCACATCCACCACATGGCCCTCAAATGACTGGGTTCCCTGCGTGACTTTAACTCTTTGACCCAGCGTCACCGATCGTTCACGCCACTCGACTAAAACTTTCGAAAACTCTTTTTCATTGACCCAACCATAAACCATTTCAAGACGCTTCATTAACTTTTGAAGAAATACTACGCGGTCCACCTGTTTTCCAGATGACCGATAAATACTGGTGGCCAAAGAACGAATCTCGACTGGAAAATCCTTGGTTGCCTGATTCAAATTGAGGCCAATGCCTAAAATGACTGTCTGCATTTTATCGTGTTTGGGGCCCATTTCGGTCAAAATGCCGCAGACCTTCTTACCCTTGAGCAGTAAATCATTAGGCCATTTGATTTCCGGCTTTAATCCATAGGCTTCTAGCGTTTGCGCCACCGCGACCGCCGCCGCCAAGGTTATTCCTGGAATTTCTTGAATCGAAACCTTGGGTTTCAAAACGATCGAAAAAGCTAAAGCCTTTCCCTGTGATGTCGTCCAGATCCGACCCTGCCTGCCCCGGCCTTTGGTTTGCGCTTCCGCTGTCACCAAGGTTCCCTCAGGCGCGTCATTGTTAATCAAAAGAGACGCCACGTCGTTGGTTGATGTCACTTCAGAAAAAGAATAAAAGGATCTACCAAACTTTTTGGTTTTCAAACCCTTCCAAAACAACTTAGCGGGAATGGGCTGGGCCTGTGGCATCAGCGGGGATAAAGCTCAATGGAGAAATCAATCGCGGGGGCCGAGTGGGTCAAAGCACCTGACGAGAAGCGGTCTACTTTGAGTTTGGAATAACCGCGGATATTTTTTAGCGTCAACCCGCCGGAAATTTCCACCTGCATCTTGCCCTTCACCAGTTTCAAAATACGGGCTAAGTCTTTGGGTGAGGTATTATCAACCAAAATAATATCGGCGCCAGCCCTTAGGGCTTCCTGAGCTTCTTCGAAGCTTTCCACTTCGACTTCAATAAACTCTTTCAGGCCGTACTTCAAACGGGCCGCCGAAACGGTGCCGTAGATACCCCCACCCAAATGAAGGTGGTTGTCTTTAATCAACACATGACCGGCCAGGTTATAGCGGTGGTTCTTGCCGCCGCCCACCCGAACCGCGTAGTGTTCTAATTGGCGGTAAAGGGGTGTAGTTTTGCGGATGGCATACAGACGAGGGCTACGGAGAATGTCGCGGAACTGTCTGGTCAAAGAAGCCACGCCTGATAAACGGCTTAAGAAATTCAGCGATACCCGTTCGCCAGCCAGCAGCGCCTGTGCGGGTCCTTGAAGCAAAGCCACCTTTTGTCCCGGGCGGACTTTTCCACCCTCGGCAACCAAAATGGCAACATGGCATTTGGGGCTCAACAGTTTAAAAATTTCCGCTACCAAAGGCAGTCCCGCCACCACACCCTTTCCCTTGGCAATCACTTCGCCGCGGGCTGAAAGGTTATTCGCGATCACCGCTTTGCTGGTGCGGTCATTCCAAGCGCCATCTTCCAGCAGTGCCTGGCGCAAAAAGGGGCGAAAGGATTTCCAATCAAACTTTTCTGGCATTTTAGTTTTCCAGGAACTTCATGTTGTTTTCAATGCTCACAATCTTGTCCTTCGTTTCCTGCAGCTTAGCTTTTTCAGCGTCGACCATTTCAGCGGGCGCGTTCTTCACAAAGTTATCATTGGACAACTTGCCCGTAATCGTCTGAACATACTTTTCGAGTTTTTGCTTTTCCTTAAGCTGTTTAGCCGCCTCAGCCTTCAGGTCAATCAAACCTTCAAGCGCGATATAAACTTCCCCGCCCTTCACCACCGCCAAAGCGGTTTTAGGAGGACGGCTATCGGTTGAGGATAATTCAGTGACCCGGCAGAGGGTTTTAAGCAAGCCCGTAGCCTGTGAAGTTGGATCAAACTGTACTGACGTGCCCTTGGTAAACAGCTTTAACTGGGCTGAAGGCGGCACATTGAGTTCACTTCGGCTGGTACGAATCGCCGTAATGACTTCTTGTAAGAACGCGAATTCAGCCAAAACCTTTTCATCCACCGGGTAATCTGCCGCGTTCGGCCAGGCGGCCTTCTGGATCGTTTCATGATGGCCCGGCAGCTTGTGCCACAACTCTTCGGTAACGAACGGCATCACCGGATGAAGCAAGCGGAACACGCCGTCAAACAACGTCACCGCGACCGAGGCGGCTAATTTCTTTTCTTCTGAATTAGCTTCAAGATACAAGCGGGGCTTAACCGATTCCAAATACCAGTCGCAAACCTCATTCCACATAAAGCGGTAAAGCGTTTGAGACAGTTCGGCGACGCGGTAGGTTTCATAATCCGGCGTCACTTCGGCAATGGTTTGCGACAAACGGGTCAGTATCCAACGGTCTTCCAGTTTCAACTTGCCCCAGTCCGATTTTCGCAAAGGCTTCACTTCGGTGCCGTCCGCCAAACCCATCAGCACAAACCGGGTGGCGTTATAAATCTTGTTCACAAAATTACGTGAAGACTCTAACTTTTGCGGCGTTAAAGCCACATAACGCTGCTTGGTTTCAATGCTGGTCAGAGTAAAGCGAAGAGCGTCCGTTCCAAACTTTTCAATCAGCTCGAGCGGATCCACCACATTGCCCGAGGACTTGCTCATCTTTTTGCCGTCTTTATCCGCCACCAGGGAATGCAGGTAGATTTCCTTAAAAGGAACCTTACCCATAAATTTAATGCCCATCATCATCATGCGGGCCACCCAGAAGAACAGAATGTCCCAGCTGGTCACCATCACCGAGGTGGGATAAAAGGTTTCTAAGTCCTTGGTCTTTTCAGGCCAGCCTAAAGTAGAAAAGGGCCAGAGACCTGAGGAGAACCAGGTATCCAACACATCCGGGTCTTGCTCAAATACCGTCTTCTGACATTTAGGACAGCTCTTCGGCATCTCCGTCGCGGCCACCTGATTGGCGCAGTTCGTACAGTTGTAAACCGGAATCCGGTGACCCCACCAAATTTGACGGCTGATACACCAGTCCTGAATGTTGTTCATCCACTTTTCAAACTCACCCCGCCACATCTCGGGGAAAAACTTGCTCTCACCTTTGTCCACTGCCGCCAAAGCTTTTTCGGCCAGGGTCTTCATACGCACAAACCATTGTTTAGAGTAATAGGGCTCGACCACCGTGTCGCAACGGTAGCAATGGCCGATATTGTTCTCGTGCGGTTCAACTTTAATCATGAAGCCCTGTTCTTCCAGGTCCGCCACGACTTTTTTACGAGCAACGAAACGATCTAAGCCTTTGTAAGCGCCCGCGTTATCATTAAGAGTTCCATCGGGATTCAAAATGTTAATGCGTTCCAACTTGTGGCGATTGCCCACTTGAAAGTCGTTAAAGTCATGAGCTGGCGTGATTTTCACCACGCCCGTTCCAAACTCCTTATCCACATAGTCGTCTTTAATCACCGGAATTTTACGGTTCACCAGAGGCACCACCACCGACTTACCCACCAGGCTGGTATAGCGCTCGTCCGTAGGATTCACCGCCACCGCGGTATCACCTAAAAGCGTTTCAGGGCGGGTGGTCGCGACTTCAATAAAGCTATTCGGATCGTCCGCATAGGGATACCGGATGTGATAGAAATTTCCATTGGAGGGCTTATGAATGACCTCGATGTCCGACAAGGCGGTCTGACAGCGGGGACACCAGTTGATCAGGTAGTAATCCTGAACGATCAGCTTTTCGTTATAGAGGGTAATGAAAACTTCTTGAACCGCTTTGGACAATCCCTCATCCATCGTGAAACGCTCACGGCTCCAATCACAAGAAGCGCCTATTTTGCGTAATTGACCCGTGATAATCTTGCCGTACAGTTCTTTCCATTCCCAAACCTTCTTCACAAAACCTTCGCGGCCAAAATCATGGCGGCTTTTGTTTTCTTTCTTCAGTTCCCGTTCAACCACATTCTGAGTGGCAATACCCGCGTGGTCTGTGCCCGGAAGCCATAACACGTTAAAACCCTGCATGCGTTTATAGCGGCTCAGTAAATCCTGCAGGGTATAAGTGAGAGCATGGCCCATATGAAGGCGCCCGGTAACGTTCGGAGGAGGAGCCACAATCGAGAAAGCCGGTTTCTTGCTGTCAGTAGAAGCTGTAAAGATGCCGGACTTTTCCCATACGTCGTACCAGCGGGCTTCTACGTCTTTGGGCTCATAGGCTGGGGGTAATTCAAATTCTTTGGGATCCATAAAAACTCGCTTTGTTTAAATTAGAAGGAATTAACGTTTTGCACTACGGGCGCGCCCAAATCGGCGCTGCCTAGGGCGTAATGACCCGCCAAAGTCTTGGCGTCTTTGCCATCCACCAAAACCTTTACCTGCTTAATCTCAAAAAAGTTTTGGCTCATGGTTTCGATTAAGGCACGGATAAACAAGACCTCTTCATAAAAACCCATCTTACCCGGCATGATTTGATCAGTTGAAATATCCACTACCGCCGTTCCCTGCGGGGTGAAGTAAAAGTCATTCAGTTTTAAACCTTCCGGCACCGGCACCTGATCTTTACCCGTGCGGGGGCCGTTTAAGAAAACCAAAAGCAATTGGCGCATTTGGTTAATGCGGGTTTTGCTTTGATAAATGGTTTCTTGCAGGTTAAACAGCTTACCGTTATCCATCTCAACCGCTTTGATATAAACCTTCATGGGTTTGTCACCTGTCTCAAACAAAGGCGTACTATTGGCGTTGTGGGCCAATTCCAAGGACTTCGCTTTACCGTGAAACTTCAAAAAGAAAAACACGCCAAAGACAATTAGAAAAAAGGCGGTAACCGCCATGGTCACTTTAACAACGGGGAATTTGGAGTTCATTTAGCCACTCCAGCCGTAGGCGTAGGCAGTTTCAAAACAATACCCAGGTTATCACTGACTCCCACCACCACTTTCAAAGCAAAGTCATCTATCGCGGTTGATTCACCGAACTTTTTCAGATCCGATGCCGAGGTGATAAACAAAGGTGTAATGACCACTGCCGGCTTAGAGATATAACGAAGACTTTGGTGCGGTAAACAGGCCACTTTGCCATTAGGCGAAACCACTTCGCCTGCCAAGCCCCGGCTATCCGAAAGGTCCGACATAGAAATATTCGCGCCTAATTTTTGGCCAATGTTGCGGGCCAGCTTAAGGCTGGCGTGATATTGCAGGGCGGTGATCGCGCCTAACGGTTGAATAGAATCAACGTCAGCCGTTGCGGACTGATTGGGTGGCTCCACCACAAAGAAAGGTCCTGTTTGGGTTCCCGTCCATTCCCTATCGGCGTGAATAGATAAAACCACCTTAGCGTTGGAAGTATTAATGGTATTGATTCGCTTTTCTGAATCCAGGTCATCGTCCGAAGTGCGGGTCATCAACACTTGATAACCGTTCGCCTCAAAAGCCTTACTCAACGCCTCGGCAATCTTTAAATTCCAGGTCTTCTCGACCTCAGAACCTTCTTTGCTGCCCGTGTCGCTGCCGCCATGGCCTGGGTCAATTACCACTTGAGGGCGCGTATCCACATCGGCCTGGGCAAAACCCCAGCTGAATACCGACAATAAAAGAATAAATAAAGACGTCTTCAAGTGAATACCCTTGTCATTGAAATAGTGACTGACGAACAACTATTTAGACAATGAACCCATCGCGCGGAACTTGTTATACCGTTGGTCTTCCAACTGCGCGGGCGTTAAACCCGACAAGGCCTTCAGGTTCTTTTCTAAAGCCTTCTTTAAGTTCTGGGTGGTGGCGTCGATATCTGTATGAGCGCCGCCTTCGGGCTCCGGCACAATTTCGTCCACAATCTTAAAGGCCAGCAAATCAGGGGCGGTCATCTTCATCAAGTCGGCGGCTTCCTGCATCCGGGCGCGGTCATTCCAAAGAATGGCGGCAAAACCTTCCGGCGAAATAACGGAGTAAATGGCGTTTTCGAGCATCAAAACCTTATTGCCAATCCCAATACCCAAAGCACCTCCGCTGCCGCCTTCACCGATAATCACCGCAATGACCGGGACCTTCAACTTGGCCATTTCCAAAAGGTTGCGGGCAATGGCTTCGGCCTGACCGCGTTCTTCCGCTCCCAAACCGGGGTAGGCCCCGGGGGTATCAATAAAGGTAATGATGGGGCGGTTAAACTTTTCGGCTAACTTCATCAGGCGAAGAGCCTTGCGGTAGCCTTCGGGGTGCGGCATGGCAAAGTTGCGTTTAATGTTTTCTTTAGTATCGCGGCCCTTTTGCTGGCCAATCACAACTACAGGCTGTCCGTTCAAATAGGCTAAGCCGGCGATAATAGCGTTATCGTCACCGAAGGCACGATCACCGTGAATCTCGCTAAAACCCGTAAAACACTTGTTAATGTAATCCATGGTAAAAGGCCGTTGAGGGTGGCGGGCCAACTGAACCCTTTTCCAGGCGATGGAATTGGATGTTTCCGCTTTAGCCTTGGAGGTTTTCTTTAGAATTTTCAATGGTTTAGGCCTTTCGAAAAAATGAGGGGCTTATTATAAGCAGTCCCGCCAAAAAGTGGCAACCACCGAACCCCTAAAATCTCTCACAAAACAAAGAAAAAACCGTCTTTTTACCCTTACGGCCGTGTTAACTTATGGCTCATCAAAACACCGAGGTTTTAGTTTGCCCATCTGCCGTACGGTTCTCATCCTTCTGTTTATCCTGATCTCAACCCTGGTCCACGCGGACGAGTTGGGCACAACCCTTCTCAATGTTTCATATGACCCTACCGGCGAGTTTTACCAAGAATATAACCAAGTCTTCGCCAAATATTGGAAAGCCAAAACCGGACAGGACATTACGGTTCACCAATCTCATGGCGGCTCAGGCAAACAAGCCCGTGCGGTTATCGAGGGTTTAGAAGCCGATGTGGTCACCCTGGCCCTGGCCTATGACATCGATGCCATAGCTCAAAAGTCGAAACTTTTACCCGCCAAGTGGCAAACCCGTTTACCCCACAACAGCTCGCCCTACACCTCCACCATTGTGTTCTTAGTTCGGCAGGGTAATCCCAAAAACATTCAAGACTGGGAAGACCTAATTCAACCGGGTGTTTCCATTGTCTCTCCCAACCCCAAAACCGGAGGAGCCGCTCGTTGGAACTTCTTGGCCGCCTGGGGCTATGCCCATAAAAAATATGGAACAGATGAAGCCGCCCGGGATTTCGTAACCAAGCTTTATAAAAACGTCACTGTGATGGATTCGGGTTCCCGCGGCTCCACTACTTCTTTCGCTCAGCGGGGTATCGGCGACGTATTAGTCACCTGGGAAAACGAGGCCTACCTGGCCGTCAAAGAATTCCCTAATGATCATTTTGAAGTTATCGCGCCATCCCTGAGCATCCTGGCCGAACCTTCCGTTGCCTGGGTGGACAAAGTAACTGAAAAACATGGCACGACCGTTTTAGCCCAAGCTTATTTGGGTTATCTCTACTCGCCTGAGGGCCAAGACCTGATCGCCAAATATCACTTCCGGCCCACCAAAACGAAAGCGCTCAGAAAATTCGCCAGCGAATTCCCTTCCATGCAGATGTTCACCATTGATGACGTCTTTGGCGGATGGAAAAAAGCTCAGGCTACTTATTTTGCGGATGGCGGTGTGTTTGACCAGCTTTACGACAAACACTAATCGGAAAAAATCATGAAAAACAATTTTCACCACCAAGGCACCAAGACACCAAGAACAGCTAATTTCTATGGCTTAAAAACCAAAGGTTCCCTTGGTGCATTGGTGCCTTGTTGGTTAAACAGCCTTTTTGTTTTGGCTTTTTGTTTTTTTATTTCCGGTTGTAGTCCCGATCCCGTTAACAAAAACCTGGCCCCTACCCCGCCCATGGGCTGGAATTCCTGGAACAAATTCGCCTGCGGCATTAACGAAAAACTGGTTCACGAAATTGCCGATGCCATGGTGACGAGCGGTATGAAAGACGCCGGCTATCAATATGTCACCCTGGATGACTGCTGGCAGTTGCCCGTACGCGAAAGCGGCCACTTGGTTCCCAACCCCGAAACCTTTCCTAATGGCATTAAGCCTTTAGCCGACTACCTGCATGAAAAGGGCTTAAAGCTGGGTATTTACAGCGACCGGGGCAAGAAAACCTGTGAAAACAAAGCGGGTTCTTACGATCACGAATATACCGACGCTAAGGACTTTGCCAGCTGGGGTGTGGACTATGTGAAGTACGACAACTGTAATGCCGCCTTTTTGTCGAATCAGGTTGAGGACTATAAACGTATGCGTGCGTGCCTCAATAACTGCGGCAGACCTATCGTGTTTAGCATTTGCTGTTGGGGATTTGTCGATTGGATGCCCGCCGTAGGCGACTTATGGCGCACGACCGGTGACATTAAAGACAACTGGGCCAGAACCGTTGAACTCATCGATACCAACGAACAATATGCTTCTTACTGTTCTACTTCCCATTGGAATGACCCCGACATGCTGGAGATCGGCAATGGCGGCATGACCGACGTGGAATACCGCTCGCAATTCAACATGTGGGCCATCATGGCCGCCCCGCTCATCGCCGGCAACGACCTCCGCACCATGACCAAAGCCACCCAGGCGATTTTGACGAATAAAGAAGTCATCGCGGTCGACCAAGACACGTTAGGTCAACAAGGCACCATGGTGGAATCCAGTGGGTTAAACTTGTTGGTTTACGCGAAAAGTTTGTCCAGCCCCCATGAAAAAGCGGTGGTGCTATTTAACCGCACTGACAACGGCAGCCCCATCACGGTTCATTTTAAAGTCATTGGATTAGGCGACGGTAAAGCCAAAGTCAGAGACCTTTGGACGCATAAGGATTTAGGAGAGTTTAGGGGCGAATATAAGGTCTATGTGCCCAGCCATGGATCGACGATGCTAAAAATCTCTAATAGTTAGTTTTTTCGAATCCAAATTTCCTGGTCGGCCACTTTTTTATGGGGTTGATAGTGTTCTTTAAGGTACTGATTAACCACCGGAAAACGCTGGGCATCTGGAATGTCGTCTATCGAAGAACTCCAATGGCTATTCTTATACAAAACCAGTCGGACCTTCTTTTGTTCCAAGCTATCCACCACTTGCAGCTGAAGAACTTTAGGGGACGCCACCCACAAACTGGGATAAGCCGTAGGGCAAGGTCTATTTAAAAGGTAATACCAGGAAGCGTCGTTCGAAAAGGCGAAAAATGGCTCTCCGGCTTTCAATTCCTTTTTCAGAAAAGAAACCACCTCGTTTTGGTTTTCGGAGATGAAAGACTCATCGCTCGTCTTTAAAGGAAAGTTTCTTTCCCACTGGTCATATTTAGCCAGCCGATAAAAGGTCAGAGTAACTAGAACAAATGCCAAGATTCGGGCGACCATCATCCACTTTGATAAAAGCTCTTCTTTCACCACCGGATCAAAGAATTTTAAAACATCGATGACAACTAAAAGAAAAACCCACAAGAAGTTATAGGCTAGGTGATCCAAGACGGGTCTTTCCAGCACATTACGGAAGCAAAAGAGCGAAAGCATGAGTAAGGCGGCTTGAACGCCATCTTCCAGCAATACAGTCGTCAACGTGTTTCCCAGGGACAATTTCATTCCCAAAGTCATCCTCAAGATTTTTTCGCTGAACCGATAGAGATAAAAAGCCAAAATCAAAAGTACAAAAACAAACCGGACATCGTGAATCGGATAGGACAACTCGTCGGTTAACAGCTTGTACCGGGGCAGATCCACCAATACAAATTGAGCGAATCCCGAATAGTTCCATTTCAAAAAATACCCGAGGCCGATCAAACCCGTAACGCAGCCAACCAAGCTCCCGGCAGCATAGCTTTTAATAAAATCTCGTTTTTTCCTAAAACTGAGGAGAAACCATACCGACAAAATGATTCCGGCCGCCATGAGATAGAGTCCCCTATCCACCGAATGAGCCAAAGCCAGCCACGGTGCCAGCGTCAAACAAAAGACCGCGAAAGCGGACTTTAGCTTATCTTTACCCGGCTCATGACTTTTGATATCTTCCAGAACAAAGAGCAGGGCCAGCAAAAAAACCACCGAAAGCAGATCCCTGCCCGAAATAATGATCCAATCAAAAAGCGAGAACCAGAGCTCCCACTTCATAAAAACATTAACAATATTCTGTGGGTCATGAGGAATGATGAAAGGCTCTATCAGCGTGTCGTATAGAAAAGGTACAGAGAAAATAGCCACAGCCAAAAGAGCCACCAAGGCAAAAACGTGCTTGGTTGAATAGTATCGGCCCAAGAAGAATGCTAAAAGCATCCAGGTCATGACTTTTAAAGCCGATTCAATTGTCCGCTGGGCTCCTATGGATTGACCAAACCAACTAAAAGACAGGGCCGAACGTTCCGGATCCTGAATAACGCCATGAAAAAAGAAAAAATCACGGTAAGGCACCTGATTGTCCATGAATGAAATGGCGGTCCCCAGGGACTCACCCTCATGGAACTGATCAAAGCGGCCAAAAGCGTGATAGGTCGGAATGTTGAGCGCCAGCAAAAAGGCAAAGCCCGCCAGGAATAAATTAAACCCAGAAAACAAAGACGTCTTCCCCATCTCCGGAGCGCTCTTTTGAGGAAGCCATGCCGGAATCATCTTTTGAAACTTTCTGGGCATGAAAAAATAAAGCACGGACAAAAACAGTACCGGGAGAAGAATAAAAACCACAAAACGCACGATGTCGTTATAGGGATTTAAACCCAACAATGTCGGCGGGCCGACCACTTCCAGGGGATTGGAAAAAGGCAGAACAATGTGGTTCCAGGCCGCATATCCCAGGCCCGTTCCGGCCAAGAAAACCAGACTTAACAAAACCCAATAAAGTTGTTTCTGGTTTTTCATAACTATCTCTTCGCTTTATTAAGATTGGCCAATTCATCGGTAAAAAAAGCACTGGGGTAACCATATTTCAAACCGCGTTGAGCTACATAAACCGCTTTTTGAGGTTCGGCACCCGTATCAAAAGCGCCCAGCAGTTTCTGGTCAAAGCAAGATTCCAAGAAAGGGTCTTTCCCAACCGCTGACCGCTCACTCAACAACGCGGTTTCATATTCTTGAAAGGTCATTTGACGGGAAGAATATAACATTTTTCGGTTCACCTCTTTGAAGACGTGATTCGCCAATTCCCACTGGGCAAAAGTCTGTTTGTCCTTTTCGCTGTAAGGAATAATGCCTAAACATTTATTTTCGTAAGAATCCGGCAACCCCTCCGATAAGTCGTACCACTTCCCTTCGGCAAAACGCTTGCTCAGGAAAGGTTTTAAATGACTGGGAAACATCACAGCTACCCAGGTGGATTGAGCTTTTGACAATGATTGATTTCGGTCGACATTAAACGAATAGGTTGCCAAGTCGAGTGTCCGGTCAAAGTTTCGAGTCACAAAGTCTGTCAAAATTAGACCTGGACCCTTTTCCTGCTGCTGGCTTTCCAAAATCTCGAAGGCTCTCCAGCGCTCTAGTGATTTAAAAGGCCGCCATTGGATGCCCGGCACGGCCCAGATTTGCCGGTAAACCACGAAGAGGTGGTAGGTATCGAGCGAAAGAGATATTAAAAACAACGCCAGAAACACTTTGCTCTTTTTTGGAAACTGATGAAACAAATCTGAAATACCTATAGCAGTGATCAAAATCACCAAAGGCAGCATGGAGATAATTCGGTACATCTCAAAGGTTTGGGATAACAGCCCGGGTAATAACAAGAACGGAAAGGAAAACAAAACCCATCGCCACAGGGTGTCTTTCCACCGGCCTATTAACCCAATGAAGCCAAATATAAAAAAGGCTCCGGAAACGGGGTTCAAAAAACCTCCCCAGAGAGGCCGGTAGACGAAACCTGATGGATCCGCGCCCCAGAGGAATGAAGTTAAATAGCTCAACGAATTGAACCCGCCAGCTACCCAAGCGTTGTTATGTCCCACGAAAAGCAAACTTTTAACGTACTGCCATGCCCCATCCTGCCAAAATACCAAGGCGAGTGGAATTAAAAGAGCCACCTCGACCAAAAATACTTTGAGCAAGCTGCTTCTTGTTTTCTGTTCACGAAACCCCAGCCAAAGAAAAAACAAATTCATCCACGCCCAGTAAGAAGCCCAATAATAAAAAGAGCAGTAAAACCCCAGCGCCAGTCCCACGCCCAGTAACAATGCGAGACCCAAGCGCTTGTTCCCCGTTTCAGACTTGAGCATTCGGCCGACTAAAACCAAAACCACCAATTCCAATACAGGAATCGCTCCACCCCCGCCAGGGATGCGGCCTACCAGGAGCGGCCAAAAACTAAAAGCCGCGATCGAAGAACAAAGAATTGAAAATGATTTCGAAAAATATTCTCGGGCGGCGAAATAAGCGAAAAAGACAATCAAAACAGAAAGGAGAGCCGGCAAAAGAAAAAGACTAAAAAGCGAAGGACCAAAAGCTTTAAACAAAAGGACTTGGGGCCAAAAGTTGATCGCTGGAAATTTGATATAACCAAACAACAGGTTCCAGTTCCACTTTTCATAAAGATCCAAGGCATAGGCGCCAAACCAGCCGTCATCGGTTGAAGGCCAGGTCGAAAAACTGGATAAACGGGAAAACCTCAAAAAGAACATCAAGAACGCGAGCACAGCCAAAACCCAAAGACCCAAACTCGGCGCTGAAAAATTTTTATTGTTATTTAAAGTTGGTTCGAATTTCAGAATTTGAAAAGCCATCAGCACAAATGGCGTTAAAAGACCGATTAGCCCAATGAGATTTTTTTGCCATAAGGGCAACCCTGAATAAGCAACAAGGCCGTTGGACAAAACGAATGCCCCAAAGACCCACCATAAAATATTTTTTTGTTGGGCTTGAACAGATTGAATCACGGAACTTCTAGCCAAATGACCGCAAGGGGTGGTAACGACATAACAATCGAGTTGGGCAAACCATGAAAGGCCATATCGGTCGAGTTAAGCCCGCCGTTGTTGCCAAAATTACTGCCGCCATAAATGTGCGAATCGGTGTTCATCACTTCTTTGTAATAACCCGGCTTGGGCACACCTACCCGGTAATTGGTTCGAATCACCGGTGAGAAATTGGCCGCTACCAATATCTGACGGCCAGTGGAGGGCGACTTACGCAAAAAGGCCACAATGTTCTCATCCCCATTACTGGCGTCCACCCACTGAAAACCGGAAGAGTCCACATCCGCTTCCCAGAAGGCCGGGTTTTCTTTGTAAACCTTGTTCAAATCCTTCACCAAATCCATTGAGCGCCAATGATCGGCCCATTGGGTTAAATGCCAATCCAAACTTTGGTCGTGGTTCCATTCTTTAAACTGTCCAAACTCGCTGCCCATGAACAAAAGTTTTTTGCCCGGATGCGCCCACATATAAGCCAACAAGGCGCGCAAGTTGGCGAACTTTTGCCAGCGGTCCCCCGGCATTTTGTCGATCAAGGATCCTTTGCCGTGAACCACTTCATCGTGTGAAATAGGCAAAATAAAGTTTTCACTCCAGGCATATAAGAAACCAAAAGTCAGGTTGTTGTGGTCGTGTTTTCTGTAAATGGGGTCACGGCTAAAGTAATGAAGCGTGTCATGCATCCAACCCATATTCCACTTAAAGCCAAAACCCAGGCCGCCTGTATAAGTAGGCCGGCTGACACCCGGCCAGGCAGTAGATTCTTCCGCGATCATCAAAACGCCTGGAAACTGGGTAAAAGCCAATTCATTTAATTGCTTCAAGAAGTGAATGGCTTCAAGGTTCTCACGGCCTCCGTGAATATTGGGAACCCATTCTCCTTCTTTGCGGCTGTAATCTAAATAAAGCATCGAAGCCACCGCGTCTAAGCGAAGACCGTCGATGTGATATTCAGAAAGCCAAAAAAGCGCGTTCGATAAAAGAAAGTTACGGACTTCGTTTCGTCCGAAGTTGAAAACGTAAGTGCCCCAATCCGGATGCTCCCCTTGTTTAGGATCCAGATGCTCATAAAGCGCCGTGCCATCAAAGCGGCCCAGTGAAAAAGCGTCTTTGGGAAAATGCGCGGGTACCCAATCCAAAATCACACCGATACCCTGCTGATGCAGATAGTCGACTAAGAATTTAAAGTCATCAGGCTTGCCAAAACGGGATGTGGGCGCGAAGTAAGAAGTAACCTGATAACCCCAGGACCCGCCGAAGGGATGCTCCATAACCGGCATAAATTCCACATGGGTGAATCCCATTTCCTTCACATAGTCACCCAACTGGTATGCCAGTTCTTGATAGGTCAGGGGCCGGTTGCCCTCTTCAGGGATGCGGCGCCAGGATTCGAGATGCACTTCGTAAATGGATAAAGGTCTGCGCAAACAATCGTGCTTGGCTCTTCTTTCCATCCACTCTTGGTCACGGAATTGATATTTGGATTCGTAAATCACCGAAGCGGTCAACGGCGGATGTTCGGTGGCAAAAGCGTAAGGATCGGCTTTTAAAAGACACTGACCGTTCTGGGCGTGAATTTCAAATTTATAGTTAGATCCCTGCTGAAGTTCCGGAATAAACAATTCCCAAATGCCCGAGTTACCCATACAGCGCATGGTGTGCAGACGTCCATCCCATCCGTTAAAGTCGCCCACCACGCTGACACTTTTAGCGCCCGGCGCCCAAACCGCGAAAGAGAAGCCATCCACGCCCTGCCAGTTTTTAAAATGAGCGCCCAACTTTTCATGAAGGCGGGCATGATTACCTTCACCCAACAAATAGAGATCAACTTCCCCTAATGTTGGCCAAAAAGCATAAGGATCCCAATAGGTGAAAATGCGGTCTGATGAATATTCTACTTTGACACGGTAAGGACCTTGATGACCCGACTCGGGGATAAAAGTTTCAAATAGGCCAGAGCTGTTAAATTGAACCAGTTCCACTTCTTTACCTTCAAAGAGAACGGTTACTTTTTTAGCGTTAGGACGAAAAACCCGGACAGTTAAACCGCCATCATCGGTATGAAGGCCTAAAAAGGAATGGGGGTCGCGGTGAGAAAATGACAAAAAGGATTCGAAAGCCTCTTGGGGCGTTAGGGGTCTTGTTAGGGTTGACTGCTTCTTTTTGCGGGGCGGCATGGAAACCTGTCCTCAAGCAGAATCGGACCACTAGATTAACACAGACTTACACTAGCTTTATGACATTCACAAAAACTATCCGACTAACAATCCACTCATCGTGGCTTTCTTGAGCGCTTCTTCATTGATACCGATTAAATGCTCGGTCTTAAGTTCCAGCAGATCGGATAACTCAGTCAATTTTTTAAAATCAAAAGGCGCTTCTGCCGCTTTGAAAACCGCTTCCTGGGCCAGATAAAGGCTCGCCGACAGTCCTAACTTTTTGGCCAATTGAACCACGGCAATCGAAGCCCTGATGTTATCCGCGGTCGGCTTTGCCATGGCGCCCTCAACGATTTCAGTAATCAAGTTACGGAAAGTATGTTCGGCCACGAAGCGGTCAATCTGGTAGCCGTGCTGGGTCACCCCATCCGCCAACTCAATCATGTTGCGGTAGGCATCGGGGTCTTTAAACCATTCTTTTTTCTGAATTTCTTCCTCGAACAACTTACCAAAGGTAAATTCGGCCGCAGCTTTAATTTCTTTCGGCAGTTCAAACCCTACAGATTGAAGCATTTCCAAGTTGCGGCGGTTGTCTTCATACAGGCGCACATATTGTTCAGAGAAGTGATCGACAAGGGTTCCATAAATATCTTTGAAGATTCTTTGTTTGTTCTCAGGCAGCAGCTGTTCCACACCAAACTCTTCAGGGCCAAATTCTTCCTGCATGACTCTTAACAATTTGGGCAAAGACACCGCGTAGAATTCCTGCCAAAGCCGGTTGGCTGCCTTATCGTAGTTTTCTTTGCGGATGAAAGGACGAATGGCGCCGTAAAAGTCGATGCCGCCTAAGTGAAGGCCGGCGAAAGCAAAACGGAAATGCTGGCGGGTCATGGCTTCCTGCAAAAACACGTGGCCTGTCATCAACTTAAAGCGGCCATGCTCTTCTTTGCGGGTATCTTCAAGTTGATAGATAAAACCACCCGCCTGGCCTTTATCTAAAGTCTGATTCACCAACGAAGAAATCGCCAAATGGGCCACCACGCCTTGCGGACGAACGCGGGTGGGTTCGGAAAAGCGGCGGTAGACATCGGCTCCGTTGCCATATTCAGGAATGTTGCTTTTCGCTTCGGAGAGAATTTCCAAGAATGTATTTTCGGGCGAGGGATAACCCAGCGTTTCTAAAAGGTCAAAAATGCGGGCGGCATATTTCAGCACTTGAGTAGTTTCGATACCGGAAATTTCATTAAAAAACCAGGCACAGCTGGTGTACATCAGCATGGCGTTATGTTGAATTTCTAACTGGGTCAAAGCCTGCACAATTTCCAGCTCGGTTAATTCCCTGCCCGCGTGCCTTTGTAAAAACTCTTTGCGGGAAGCTTCCGGATCCAGAATCAGTTGAATGTATTCATTGCGGGCCCCCCAGGGATCAATAAACAATTTTCCCCGCTGTTGCTCAAAGAAATAGCTGACGGTGTCGCGCACATGGTCGAACGCGTGGCGTAAAGGCCCGCGCCAGGCCTGGTTCCAGCCTTCCCGGGCGCCGGTTTGACAGCCGCAATCCCGGTACCAGCGTCCCACACCGTGGGCGCAGCTCCAGGCGGTTCCATTACCATCGGGGCCAGCCTTAATCTCTACTTCGTGAGTAGGTTGGTTCTTTTCCAAATAGGCCGCGTAATTAGTGACCCAATAGCCTCGGTTGGTCGCTTCTTCTTCCAGGGCATAGGCCAAACTGCGGTCGCCGAATTTGGTGTGATGTCCGTAGCTTTCGCCATCGGTAGCGGTTTGAACAATGCGGCCCTCGCCTCCTGGCACCCGGGCAATGCGGTCAATGAGAGATTGGCTGGAGCTGAGCGCGCCTTCAAAAGCCACGCCACGGGCAATGCCCTTGTCGTAAAAGAAAATATCTAGATGCCTGCCTGAGCCGTCGCGGTGGAAATAGCGGTAAGGAACACCCGGGTCAATTGAACCATTAGAGACGTCATGCCAATCGCCGCCTGACATGGGCCGAACCTTTTCAGCCTGTTCGGGCGAGAGAATTAAAAATTTCATACCTTCATCAATTAAAACGGAAAGTGTGGCGTCATTGCAGGCGGTTTCGGGTAGCCACATGGATTCGGGATCGCGCTGAAAGCGATGTTTAAAGTCAGCTATACCCCACTTCACCTGGGTCAAACGGTCGGCGTCATTGCAAAGCGGCAGAATGGTGTGGTTATAAGCCTGGGCGATGGCGTTGCCATGCCCGTTGTTACGCTTGGCGCTGTTAACATCCGATTCTAAAATTCGTTTATAAGTGCCCGGATGATAAACCTCCATCCAAGACATGAGCGTGGGCCCAATGTTGAAGCTGATGTATTCGTAATTGTTAATAATGTTTTCAATCAGTCCGGTTTTCAGGTCGAAAACCCGGGCAAAGGCATTAGGGCGGTAACACTCGTAATAAACCCTATCATTCCAGTTGGGATAAGGCTGGGCGCTGGGTTGGTCATCAATCACGCCAGTCCAGGGATTTTCCCGGGGCGGTTGATAAAAGTGTCCGTGAATCACAAGTGCGGTCGACATGGAACCTCGATGTTGATATGCGTACCAGAGAGTAGATTTTAAACTTAAATAACCCGCTTGGGGCAACAATTGATGCACTAAAAGCGGTCAGCTTTAGATTTTTAATATGATTTTGGGGTCATTAATACAAGGATACAAAATACAGACGATCCTGCTATTCCACGATCATCCCGGCAGCGACCGTATTGTTGGTCAGTTCATCAATCAGAATAAAGTTACCAGTGTTGCGGTTTTGCGAGTAAGGATCGAAGTAGAGGGGTTTTAAGGTTTGAATCTTCACCCGGGCAATATCGTTCAGGTTCAACTGCTCAACCTTTTCTTTTTCCAGGCTGTTAATGTTGGTGCGGTATTCGATTTCGGTGACCATAGCCTTAATGGTTTGAGTCGTGTGCTTAATGGAGTACTTCTTCTTCAAAGACAAAGGCTCGCTGACCATCCAACAAAGTTCAGCCGTAATCTTGTTAGAGGATTTTGGCATATTATCCGGGTGAACCAGCATATCGCCTCGCGAAATATCGACTTCATCGGTCAAACGCAAGGTCACTGACATGGGCGGAAAAGCCTGGTCTAACTCACCGTCAAAGGTATCAATCGACTTAACCGTCGATTCAAAACCTGAGGGCAGAACCTTAACCTTATCCCCTTTTTTCACCACACCAGAGGCTACCCGGCCCGCAAAACCACGGTAATCCAGGTTAGGGCGCAATACGGTCTGAACTGGGAAGCGGAAGTCTTTTAAGTTCTGGTCATGGCTAATCTCAACCTTTTCCAAATACTCCAGAAGAGTCGGGCCCTGGTACCACTTCATGTTTTCGCTGGGCTTCACCACGTTGTCGCCCTTGAGAGCGGATATCGGAATGACTTTAATGTCTTTGATCCCTACTTGCTTGGCAAAAGCTTCGTAATCTTTTTTGATCTTTTCGTAAGTTTCTTCGGAAAAGTTCACCAAATCCATTTTGTTAATCGCGACAGTCACGTGAGGAATACCTAACAAAGAGGCAATAAATCCATGACGGCGGGATTGGGTCATCACGCCATTACGGGCATCAATAAGAACAATGGCTAAGTTAGCGGTCGAGGCACCCGTCACCATATTACGCGTGTATTGTTCATGGCCTGGGGTGTCAGCGATGATGAATTTGCGGTTAGCCGTAGCGAAGTAGCGGTAAGCCACGTCGATGGTAATGCCCTGTTCGCGCTCAGCGGAAAGACCGTCCGTGATAAGCGCTAAATCGATGTCTTCCCCGCCCCGCTTTTCAGTTGTACGGCGAATGGCTTCCAACTGATCTTCAAAGACACCCTTGGAATCAAATAAGAGGCGGCCAATGAGCGTCGACTTGCCGTCGTCCACCGAACCGGCGGTGGTAAAACGCAAAAGGTCCATCTTGGCGTAGTCGAGTTGGGATTTGGTGTCGATGGCCATTAGAAATAGCCTTCTTTTTTCTTTTGTTCCATGGAGCTGTCGGAACCATGGTCGATAATGCGGTTTTCGCGCTCGCTCTTACGGGTCGTAATCAGGTCGGCGATAATACCGTCCAAATCAGTCACATTTGATTCAATAGCGCCCGTGCAAGACATACAGCCCAGCGATCTAAAACGCACCGGCATTTCTAAAATCTCGTCGCCTTCCAAGATAGGAATATGGGCTACCCATGGAATCAAAAGGTTTTTGCGTTTGATAATTTTGCGCTTGTGGGTGAAGTAAATCGGCACCACCGGGATATTCTCCATCTTCACGTACATCCAGATATCTAGCTCGGTCCAATTGGACAGCGGAAATACGCGGATCGACTCGCCTTCATTCAACTGAGAATTATAAAGATCCCACAATTCGGGACGTTGGTTTTTGGGGTCCCACTGGCCAAACGCGTCACGGAAGGAGTAAACCCGTTCTTTCGCCCGTGACTTTTCTTCCTCGCGGCGGGCCCCGCCGAAAGCGGCGTCATAACCGTATTTATTGAGACCATCCAACAAGCCCTGGGTCTTTAAGAGACCGCAGCACTTTTGAACACCATACTTAAAGGGGCTGGTCCCATCGGCGATAGCGGCTTCGTTTCGTTCCACAATCAGCTTGGCGCCGATATCGGCGATAAACTTGTCGCGGAACTCGTACATTTCTGGGAATTTATACCCCGTATCCACGTGCATCAGCGGGAAAGGGATTTTGCCGGGCGCAAAGGCCTTTTGGGCCAAACGAACCATAACGCTCGAGTCTTTACCCACCGAGTAAAGCATGACCGGGTTTTTAAACTCGGCCACCACTTCACGGATAATAAAGATGCTTTCCGCTTCTAGTTGTTTGAGGTGAGATAAGGTTTTAGCTTCCATAACCGGTGACATAGGTTCCTGATCGTTCTTTTAATCATTATGGGATATGGCACAAGCCAAAATCGAGGGCTTGTTTGCCAAAAAGCTCAACAAAAGTACACTTTTTCGGGTTTTAAGACAACAGCAAAGCCATAATCTGGTCTTTTAGCCTTTAGCGCAGTTTAAACACATAGGCGAAGGGAACGCCTTCCCTTTCCACTACGTGAATGATTTTTCGCGGATCAGCCTGTGTCTGGCGATTCCATCGCGTATTGGCGATGAAATAATCCGCTTGAGCAAAATCCGCCCACTTCATGTTTGATGAAAAATAATGGGCCGATTGAAAGGCCGATCCTTCAGCGTTCACTTGGTAAACCTTTTGAGGATCCTTTATCTCGTTGCTCTTCAGCCACTCCACCGCTTCTTTATAGCTGGTTCCCTGGTACTCGGTCTCGAACTTTCCCGCCGCGCCCTTCAACCCGCCAACCGTTTCATTGAAGTAGGTGTATTCATAAGGATGCAATTGAGTCATATCCCAACCTACCATCAGCGCGTTTATCCCTACGACCACGGCCAGCAACCACTTTAATTTTGAGTCACCTTGCATCCACTCCAGCAAAACCAGGCTGGCTAAAACCGAAAGAATGGGTTCCAAAAAAAGATAGTGTCGGACACCATCATAAACAGTGGGTTTCAAAACCAAATAAAGCACCGCATGAAAACCCATCACCAAAGTCAAAAAGGTTCCAAAAGAAGTACGACTCTTTTTAGGCAAGCACCAAACGCTTAACAAAGACAAAACCAAAATAAAGACAGGAGTTGAGATAAAAAACCAAACCGGTAAGTAAGACCGGCCTAATTCGGCGCCAGGTATTTCCCGGCCATTAAACAAAACTGTCATATTCCAGGGAAAATTGCGCGCCAGTTCCAGCAGCCGAGCCCCATGGGCCAAAGGACTTTCACTTAAGAAAGGCCATGTCGCGAACAATACCAGAAGCACCACACCCAACAAGAAAGCCGTTCGCCAGGCCAGAGACAACAATCCCTTTTTAATTTCTCCACTCAAAAAATTTTCATAAAGTTCAAAGAGAATGTAAACTGCGATCAAACTCAACCCTAACAACCTCACGCCTGTCGCGGCACCCATCACCAGCCCAAGAACAATGAGAAGAATGAACTTCTCTGAGCGGCGCCAGTAATAGATCAACCAAAGACAGATGAAATAAAGAACCGCAAACGGCATATCTTTGGGATTGTTAGACCACTCGCCAAAAAAGCGAGGATTGAGAATTAGAAATAACGGACCCAACAACGCCCACCAGGGATTGACGCAAAAAGGTAAGACCGCCTCAAAACCCACCACCAAAGCAGCTCCAGCGAACAACAAGTTGGATAAATGAAATCCGGGAATCGTCAGTTTTTGATTGAGGGCGTAAAGCGCCATGGGATAAAGGTGATCGTAATGCGGGCTGCCCGGCGCGGCGGAATCTTCGTGAAGAATAGCTTGCGGATGGCCAGTCACATCTTGGTAGAGCCAGTAGCCGCCCATATAGACGATGTACTCGTCCCAACCAATGCCGTAATCCTTATGCTTGAAACCGGCGAAAAGAAGATAGCCGACAAGAAATAGGGCTAAGGGGATTCTTTGACGGAAGAAAGCTTTGAGGCCTTGGTTCATTTCCCGATTTTAGCGCAATTAGAGCGGGAAAACGTGAAAAGCCGTAATGGCGGCGTAAACATCCAGCCCGTCTTTAAAACCGCTAGCTAAGGCCACCCCTTTGGGCACCTGGGCGAAAATGCTCTTCCCTTCGCCGATATCCAAAAGATACTCGATGACTGTGCCTTTAAAGCGGGTTTTCTTAATCTTGGCTTTCACCTGCAGGGTTTCAAATTGCTCGGTCACGTAAACGTCATGCGGGCGGAAATAAATGCGGACCTTTTGTCCCTTCGTAAACGAAGGATTGATTGGAAAACGGAAGGGACCCCAGACCGCTAAACCCTTTTCAGTCACTTCGGTATCTATATAGTTGGTCTCGCCCACAAACTGAGCGATGAAATGGGTGGCCGGATGATCGAAAATCTCAATCGGCGTGCCGTCTTGTTCAATCTTGCCGTGGTTCATAATCAAAATGCGGCTGGCCACTTCCAGTGCCTCATTCTGATCGTGAGTGACAAACAAAGTAGTTACTTTGCTTTCTTCATGCAGTTTCAAAATCCAGTCCCTCAACTCTTCGCGGACCTTAGCGTCTAACGCGCCGAAGGGCTCATCCAAAAGAAGCACTTCGGGGCTGGGGGCCAAAGCGCGGGCCACCGCTACACGCTGGCGCTGACCGCCCGAAAGCTGGGACGGATAGCGTTTTTCAAAACCTGACAACTGAATCAGGCTTAGTAAATTGTGAACTTTTTCACGAATCTCCGCCTCGCTTTGATTGCGGACTCTTAAACCAAAGGCAATGTTTTCATAAACCGTCATATGTTTAAACAAGGCGTAATGCTGAAAGACAAAGCCCACATTGCGTTCTTTAGCCGAAACAAAAGTGGCTTCTCTGCCGGTTAAAAGAATCTCACCCGAGTCGGGTATTTCCAATCCGGCGATCATACGCAGCAGGGTGCTTTTGCCCGAACCCGAAGGCCCTAAGAGCGCGACCAAAGAGCCACTTTCCAATTTCAGGCTGATATCCTGAACAGCTTTAAACCCATTAAAAGTTTTGTTTAATTTTCTTACTTCAATGCTCATAGGGTCGGCTCACTTTCCAAAGATGAGGGCAAAACTTCTTTTTCCTTCTCGTACCGGGCGCCAACAAGAGCCTTGGCGATTAAAGTCACCACCGCGAGGAAAGTTAAAAGCGACGCGACCGCGAAGGCCGCCGTAAAGTTGTACTCGTTATAAAGAATCTCCACATGCAGGGGCAACGTGTTCGTCAACCCGCGGATATGGCCCGAAACTACCGAAACCGCTCCAAACTCACCCATCGCCCGGGCGTTGCAAAGAATCACTCCATATAGAAGGCCCCATTGGATGTTCGGCAGGGTGATTTTCCAGAAAATCTGCCAGCCTGTCGCGCCCAGTACTAAAGCCGCTTCCTCCTCATCCGAACCCTGCTCCTGCATCAAAGGAATCAGTTCCCGGGAAACAAAAGGAAAAGTCACGAAGATCGTCGCTAACACAATGCCCGGCACGGCGAAAATGATATGCATGTTATGGTCAATAAACCATTTGCCCCAAAGGCCCTGCAGCCCAAACAACAGCACATAGATTAAACCGGCGATGACCGGCGAAACGCTAAAAGGAATATCAATCAGGGTAATCAGAAGATTCTTACCCCAAAAATTGAACTTCGTAATCGCCCAGGCCGAAGCCACACCGAAGACCGTATTAAGAACCACTGAGAAAAAAGCGCTGATCAAAGTCAATTTGATCGCCGAGAGGGCCATCGGATCAGTCACGGCGTTGAGATAATATTCCAAACCCTTATCCAAAGCCGAGCCAAAAACTTCCACTAAGGGCATGACTAAAAAAAGAGCCACAAACAAAACACCCACACCAATTAGGCTCCAGCGCACCCAGCGGGGTTCAGTCAAAGCCCTTACCGGGTCGGTCGCGTTTTCGCCTTTAAGACTCACAATTAAAGTTTCTTTGGTCATTTCATCCTCAATGAATCACGCGGTGCTGGCCCGCTTTATCTTGTACCCAGTTAATGGCCAAAAGTAGGGTGAATGAAATAAAGAGCATGACCACCCCAATAGCCGTAGCCCCGGCGTAATCGTATTGTTCCAATTTGGTGATAATTAAAAGCGGCGTAATTTCGGTTTTCATCGGCATATTTCCCGAGATAAAAACTACCGAACCATACTCCCCCACCGCGCGGGCGAAGGATAAAGAGAATCCCGTAATCCATGCCGGAATCAGGCTGGGCAACACCACTCGGGTGACCGTGTACCAGCGGGAGGCGCCCAGGCTCAATGCCGCCTTTTCGATTTCCGGATCCAAGGATTCCAAAACCGGTTGAAGAGTCCTCACCACGAAAGGCAGACCGATAAAGATGAGCGCCAGCGTGACGCCCAACGGTGTATAAGCGATAGAAATACCCAGTGGTTTAAACAATTTACCGATCGAGCCGTTCGGCGCGTAAATAGCGGTCAAAGTAATACCCGCCACAGCGGTGGGCAAAGCGAAAGGCAAATCTACCAAAGCGTCCACGACGCGTTTGCCGTAAAAATCATAGCGAACCAGTATCCAAGCCACTACCGCGCCAAAGATGGAATTGATGACCGCCGCGATTAAAGATGCCCCAAAGGTCAACCTATATGAAGCCATTACCCGGGGCGAAGTCACCTCATCCACAAACTGCGGCCAGGTCAATGTTGTGGTTTTCAAAATCAAAGCCGCCAGGGGCAATAGAACAATCAGGCTTAAATAGGTCAGTGTAAACCCCATGGATAAGCCAAACCCTGGTAACACTCCGGTCGATTTAAAACGCATGATCTTCCTTAATTTCTAATTCAAAATTCATAATTTAAAATTGTCTTTTTCCTGCCACGTATAAATCAGCTCACGAATCGCCTGAATGGCCTCTGACGCGTCCTCGCCATCGGCAGAAAACTCCAGTAACGTACCATAAATAGCGCCCAGCGTTAACAAGTCCAACAGGCTTTTTGCGTTCACAACGCGGTAGCCATTTGAGACAACAATTTTGCATTTAAACTGGTTGGCCAAACGGGTTAATTCGGCGCCCGACCGCAAATGAAGGCCCAACCGGTGCAGTACGGGGATCTTTTCGATGATGCTCATAGTTTTATCCTTTGTCGGCAAAAGCGGATCAAAACGATCCGACGCAGTGAGTTCCATAGGTTCCTCCAGGTTTAAAATTGAGCGCGGGAGAGTGTCCCTGTCACTTCCCGCGCTGGATATCAGCAAAACCGGCCGTTCTTTGTCCAACACCCTTCCACAAGTTATTTCGTCTGGTAAATCTGATCGAAAACGGCCCCATCAGCGAAAAAATCAGCCTGGGCTTTTTTCCACCCGCCAAACACCTTATCAATCGTGAACAATTTGATTTTCTTAAACCGAGAAGCATAACGAGCCTGCACGGATTTCAAACGGGGACGGTAAAAGTTTTTCGCGATAATTTCCTGCCCCTCAGGTGAATAGAGCCATTTCAAATAGGCCTGGGCCGCTTTTTCGCTATGGTGTTTTTCATCGTTCTTATCAATCCAGGCCACCGACGGCTCGGCCAGAATACTTTCCGACGGTGTGATCATTTCGTAATCCGACGAACTTGATTCTTTCAACAGCAAATAAGCCTCGTTTTCCCAGGTGACCAGCACATCGCCGATTCCCCTTTGGGAGAAAGTGGTTGCCGAGCCGCGCGCGCCAGAATCCAAGACCGCGACATTTTTATAATATTGCGTCACAAATTCTTTGGCCTTTTCAGAAGAGCCAAAATGATCCAAGGCGTATCCCCAGGCCGCCAAAAAGATCCAGCGGGAACCGCCGCCCGTTTTGGGATTAGGCATCACCAGTGAAACGCCCGGCTTCACCAGATCATCCCAATCCTTGATCGCTTTCGGATTACCCTTGCGGACCAAAAACACAATGGTGGAGGTATAGGGCGAGCTGTTGTTGGGCAGACGGATCTGCCAATTTTTCGGCAGCAGTCCGGCCTTGGCAGAAATAACATCAATGTCGTTAGACAGGGCCAGAGCCACCACATCCGCTTCTAAACCCTCAATGACCGCCCGGGCCTGCTTTCCCGATCCACCGTTTGAAAGGTCGAACGAAAGCTCCTGTCCTGTTTCTTTCTTCCAATGCTCTCCAAAAGCCTTGTTATATTCCTGAAACAATTCCCGGGTGGCGTCATAAGACACGTTGAGCAAGGTCAAAGGCTTGCCGCCGTCCGCCAAAGCTTTTCCCGACCCCGTCAAAAATAAAATAACGGCTAAACTTAAAATTCTCTTATTCATGTTTCACCTCGCGAGAGTAGTGGAGAGGCTTAACCTCTCCACCTCCATCCATAACTTATTTAGGCTGATAAATCTGATCAAAAACAGCGCCATCGGCGAAATAAGCTGCGTGCGCCTTCTTCCAGCCGCCAAACAGGCTGTTGATGGTAAACAACTTGATCTTCGGAAACTGCTTGCTGTACTTCGCGAAGACCGCTTTATCGCGGGGGCGGTAATAATTATGCGCCGCGATTTCCTGGCCTTCCTTCGAATAGAGCCACTTTAGATAGGCTTCCGCTACTTTGGTCGTGCCGTGCTTTTGCGCGTTCACATCCACCACTGAAACAGAAGGCTCACCCAAAGCCGAGATAGAGGGATAAACAATCTCGAACTGGCCTTTTCCCAACTCATTCGTCGCCAGATAGGCTTCGTTCTCCCAGGCAATCAAGACGTCGCCGATTCCCCGTTCAACGAAAGTCGTAGTGGAACCGCGGGCGCCTGAATCCAATACCGGGACATTTTTATAAATCTTTGTCACGAAATCACGGGCTTTAGCCTCGTCGCCCGTTTCAGTCAACTTATAACCCCAGGCTCCGATGAAGGCCCAGCGCCCGCCAGCCGAAGTTTTGGGATTAGGCGTTATAACCTGAACGTCAGGGCGGGCCAAATCTTCCCAATTCTTGATGTTCTTGGGATTGCCCTTACGCACCAGCAACACCACCGTAGAGGTGTAAGGCGCGCTGTTATAGGGCAGGCGCTTTTGCCAATCCGCCGTCAGCAAATGGCCTTTTTCAGCCAAAACATCGATGTCATAAGACAAACCCAAAGTCGCCACATCGGCTTCCAAACCATCCAAAATAGCCCGGGCTTGCTTACCCGAACCACCGTTGGAAACATCCACCGTCACATCCTGTCCTTCTTTTTCTTTCCAATGGGCCGCGAAAGCCTTGTTGTACTCCTGGTATAACTCGCGAGTCGGATCGTAAGACACATTCAACAATTTGACCGCGTCATCCGCCGCCAGCGCCAACGAAACCTGACCCGCGAGTAAAGCGAGAGCCAACCCTGCCACTATTATTTTTTTAATCATGACCTGCTCCTTGTTTTAAAAGCTGTCCGGCCTTCCGAAGAAAGCCGGATTCCCCATTAACTGCCTTTAGATAGAAAGCTGCGATTGAATCGTAACCACCTGCCACGCTTCGACGCCGTTATACAAATGGTCTTCCCAGTTGGCGCTCCACTTCAAAGAATCTTTGTTTTGGAACCAGTCCAGACCCACCGTAATCGTGTCAAATTCGGAGTTCCAAGTGCTTTGGCTCGCGATCAAATTACCAGCCTGATCAAAGTTGTATCCATCCCAGCGGGCGCCCAAACGCAAATCCTGATAGCGATAGCTGGCGGTTAAATAATAAGCCGTCGGAGCGATTTGACCCGCCGGAGTAACGAACGACTTGGTGGCTGCAACCGCCGCGACCGAAGGCGTCCAGGTGCTGTCGTTGGCGCTGCTGTTATCATTAGTGTTCAAACCACCCGAAATAAACTCAGCCTGTAATTTGAACCCGTTGTAAATCCAGCGGCCTTCAAACCCTAAACTCCAGCGGGCACCGTTCACTTCCCAGCCGTCATAAGCTGAAGCGCCGATGTAAAGATTCTTGTCATAAGTAAACCCAATTTGAGCGGCCAAATCTTTGTCTACATTGTTATCGGCTGTGCTTTGACCAGAGCCTTGAATCGCCGACACCACATACTCTCCAGCCACTGGGCCCAGAGGAATATCTTTACCGGCCAATTGCACACCGATATCACGCTTGTTGCCGAAGGAATTAGAAAGATTCGAAAGATTGTTGAAATCCGCGTCATTCGAAGCCCAACGACCTTCTAAATCTTGAGCGTATTTATTCTGACCCAGGATCAGGGTCGCATAGGGGCTATAAGCCACTTTCACATAAATGTCCTTCACCAAAGTGAAAGGATTAACGTTACCTACGCTCGCGCCCAAACCGTTCTGCCCGGCGTAAGACAAAGCCGTTCCACTGGTAAGACCCAACCCATTAAAGCTCGCTTGAGAAGGATCGATTTTCACTAACCAGGAAACTTTCGGGTCGGTACCTAAAGCCGAACCCAGTGAAATTTCAGCGCGCTTGAACGAAAAAGCGTCCCACTGATTTTTCGAGGTGTTGTAGTCCGACGTACCAGCCAAAGTCGACCCATAGCTGTCATGTGTATACCAGAACTGGATCAATCCATTAACTTTCACATTGGATTTTTCCAGCGAATTCAACCGGTTATTCAAAGCCTCGATATCCGCCACCGAAACCGCCGCCGGCGTATCCTTAAAATCCGGGTCTTGCTTGGGCTCATCGTCCGCCC